>Ga0193747_1000010_pt1 | contig 208076 bp, 180 predicted proteins | sample L1m2metaG_FD_143048 | JGI IMG/M metagenome (GOLD analysis project Ga0193747, IMG submission 143048) | Soil microbial communities from a riparian zone of the East river system, Colorado, United States - L1m2 | ecosystem: Environmental > Terrestrial > Soil > Riparian zone | place: USA: East... | reverse complement strand
GGCCTCTGGGCGTCTTTTGCTACCTCATTTTCGCGTGCAAATCCCGCAGCCCTCCCTGAAACATCCCAACTCACAGTAAAATCACCGGACTAACCCTTCGCCACAGCCGGCTTTGCGAAATCACTGCCTTCTGGAGTGCGTGACTTGCATAGTGAAAGTTAGTCTGCTACATTTTCATATAACTTGCAAAGTGCAAGTGACTACGAAAGGGAGCGAAGTTATCATGGCAAACACCGTCGGTTGGGGAGCCCATAAGCGCTCGGCGATGGCAGCGGTACGCGGCCATATCCGGTTGTCCATGTTTTCGTCGGAGACAATCATCTGTCCACATGGTGGCCTCGCCGCCAAGAACGCGGGCCTTCTGATCCGACCTGAGCGTGGCAGCGCTGTCCCCTAACGGGTCGAGGAGGTAATGCTCGGCTGCTGACTGGTTCAAGTCGATGTAGTAGCCGGATGCCAGGAGAACGAGCCAACCCCAGCGGCTAATCATGAAACCTGATTTTCATGACGGTTAAGCCCGGACGGAAGGTGGAGGAATTGGAGGAATGAGAAAAATTGCAACTAAATGATAGAAACGTGTAAGATGCTCGGCCTGCTTTGTTTTCTGCGACTTACGTGTATGGCAGTCTATGGTACTCGGTACACTTGTGTCCTTAGCGTCGTGCCGACATGTTCTCGAAGAGGAAAAGACCAGATTTCCCGGCGACGACTACATCCTGATCGCCGTCGCCATCGATATCCACTACGGCGATTTGCATCCCCCCGCCTGTGCGCGCGCTATAGTCTATGACATGCCTCTTCCATTGCAGGGTGCCGTCGACCATGATTCGCTCGTACCAATAGATTCCGAGGGGCTCGTTCGCACCTGGATCATGGTCGTGCGCGTAGTAGCGTTTGCCCGTGATTAGTTCGAGTCTCCCGTCGCCGTTCAAGTCCGCCAAAGTCAACGCATGCGCCTGTGACCAGCTATTGTCAATCAGGTGCTTCGTCCACACGCGGTTGCCCCGGGCATCTTTTTTTTGCTCATACCAGAAGATGCCGTAATCGTGAGCCAAGCTGGTGATCAGGTCAGGCAACCCATCGCCATTCACGTCCTCCGTGTATATGAAAGCGGTGGCCCCCAACTCGAACTCCGCGTGAAATGTCCACTCCCCACTCCTAGGGTCGGCCGGAGCCTCAAACCAGCCTTGAGGCGTGATAATGTCCGTACGCCCATCCCCGTTGACATCGCCCGCGCCGATGCCGTGTCCGTAACTTCGAGGGCTGATTACATGCCGAAGCCACGGGTCCCGAGCGCCTGGTCCTGCCAGTTCATACCACGTCAAGGGGAAGTCACGATTGCCGAACTGAGGCAGAAGCTGAAGCGGCTTCCCGGCATTCATGATATCAACCAAAAATGCGAACTCCACCGGGGATCCCGACTCGATCAGGTGTTTCTGCCAAGGCCGGCCGGATCTGCCAGGATTCTCCCACCAAGTCAAAGGCTTCGACCAATAGGAGCAACTGACGACGTCCGGATAGCCGTCTCCGTTAACGTCGATGGCCAGATCGCTCAGGTTTTCCTGGTAGTCAAAAGTGTAGAGCAAGTCGCGGAATTTGTGCTTGATGAAGCGCGGGCCGGCGCTAGCCTCGGGCGGTCCTTGCTCGTACCAGTTCTCTCCAGAAATGATATCGAGCCTGCCGTCGCCATTCATGTCAACGACCGCCACAGTTTCGCTGATTCCCAGATCGAGCGTGTGCTTGCGGAAAGGGATGGCATCATCTCCTGCCGCCACCGTTTCGATATTGATGTAATGGCCTGATTCTTGTCTCGGTGAGGCGACGGATGGGCTCTGCGCCGTATCCCTGCCTCGCGTATTGGCCAACACAGCGGCAGGAACGCCTGCGCTTACTGATTTCAGGAACTGTCTTCGTCCGCGCTTTTTGCCCTCGTCCAACGTTAATTCACCTCTCGCTCGCGTCGGGGACGTTTGGTCTGGACATCGATCTCTTGACTCAGCGTCTTGATGAATCGAAGTCCCTCCCTTGCGAGCTCGTCGCCTGAAGTAGCCAGGTCGCGCCAGATGGCGGCCGCAGCAGCGAGCTCCGGCTCGGGCTGGGCGAAGGATTCAATGGTCATCCAACCGTCGTAGCCGATCTCTCTTAGTGCTTTGAGAATACCTGGCCAATCATTATGCCCCGTGCCGGGAATGCCTCGATCATTTTCGGAGATATGCACATGCCCAAGTTCCTTTGCCACGGCGCGAAGGGAATCGGCCGGATGCCTTTCTTCAATGTTTGCATGGAAGGTGTCGAAATGAATCAGCACATTCGGCTCACCCACATCGTGGACCAATCGGGCTGCATCGTTCAGCGTATTGAGGAAATAGGTCTCGAAGCGATTGAGCGGCTCAACACAGAGGGTGACACCGAGTTTGAAGGCTCGTTGCGCGGCCACTTGCAGGCCTTCGACTCCCCATTTCCACTCTTCCTCCGTTCTGCGGTGTCCGGTCATCACTCCCAAGCCTGCATAGAGCGGGCCACAAATGAGCCCGCCTCCGAGTTCCGCCGTCCGTTCAATGCATTGCTTCAAGAATTCGGCCCCTCGCGCGCGTACCTGCGCATTCGCATCTATCAGGTTGGCTTCTCGTGGCAAGACGCTACAGGTGGTGCACTCAAGACCGACTTCATCAAGGATCCGCCTGACCGCCGGAATGTCGGCAGGTTCACTCAGCGATAAAAAAAGCTCGACGCCATCGAAACCCCATTCCCGGATGCGAGAAAACAGCGGCGAATGTCGTTCGCTCACATTTGTGCTCCACACCATGGTATTGACGCCGTACTTCATGTTTGCGAATTCCGTGCAGCCTCCTTTTTTTTCGATTCGTTCCCTCTCTAGTCGGAACTCCTCGGTCCCCGAAGCTGCGGCGCCTGCCTCGCCTCTTCCCTTTGTACGCCGGCCTGATTGGTTGGGATCTGAGTGCGAGCACAGCCCGGAAAAGCAGTAAGGTAAGCGTTTCCCTGATACTGCAAGTCCTGGTGGATTCCGATGGCCGACGTATAATATCCGCTCACCGTCATATGCTTGAGGGCTCGAAAGAAGCGCTCGAGATCGGTTGTCGGGTGGCCTTCGTTGGCTGCTGATTTCGCGAGCGTTTCTGCGAGAGATGACTTTGCAGCCTGCTCTTGCATCCGCTTCAACCCTTCGCGCCACTGCTTTTGGATCGCCGCACTGCTGGTCGAAACCATTAGATCAGCAAATAGGTTTACCTGCGCTGCGTGCGCCCCGGGAGAGTGATTATCAGCGGGGATGATCATCTCCATAAGCTGATCGAGCAACTCGTTTTCCTCTGAGGTAAAGAATCGCAGTTTGTAATTGCTTGCCGACCAGCCCTTGCCTGCGCACACACCGGCTCCCATGGCATCGAGTTTCGAGGCCAGGGCACTTAACGCGACGATTCTGATGGCCGTCCTGCGTTTCATACTACCTCAAGTTTTCTTCAGGCCGCTTCGTTGGGAGTTCAAGCCTTGGCCCCGGCGCTCCCATACTTTTGTGCGCAGACTCAAAGGTCGCCTCTTCGCCGCTGCTCTTTAATATAGTCCGCCGCCCGCAGAGAGAGCGCCATGATGGTGAGGGTGGGGTTCTTCTCGCTGGAACTGGTGAAGCAGCTTCCGTCGGTCACGAAGAGATTCTTCACCTCCCTCGCCTGGCAAAAGCTGTTCAAGACGGAGGTCTCCGGATTTTTTCCCATGCGAATTGTGCCTACCTCATGGCTGGCAAATCCTCCAGGAGCTTCACCGAAGTCAGGGAACACTTTCCCCTTGAAATTTGAGCAAATCTCCATCAGGCTCCGATTCTGGTCGCGCCATAGGGCAAAATCGTTCTCGCCAAATCGGAAGTGAACTACGGGAATTGGGATGCCATATTCATCCACCTGATGCGGGTTCACCCTGACACAGTTTTCCGCGCGGGCCTCAGTTTTGCCAAATGCGCCAAGCATCAAATAGCCCGGCTGCATCTTGCGCACGCGCTCCTTATACGCGACACCGTAGCCATCGAGACGTGTGGCATGATTGGGAAACATATAGCTTGAAAAGTTGACCTGAAATCCCCAACCGCCTGCGTAGTCCTTTTTCCCAGCGAGATGATTGTACCGCGGTATGTAAACGTGGTCCGTCGCCCCGTCTTGGTTGAACGGGGGAACGCCCTCAAGCTCTTTCAGATAAATATCAACCCCTCCTCCCAGATGACCGTGAAGGTAGCGCCCAACGACACTCTCGGAGTTGGCTAGCCCATTCGGATGCTGCGGGGAGGCCGAATTCAAAAGCAGCCTGGCAGATTCCACCGTTGCGCAGCAAACGACGACAACCCTTGCTTTAATTTCTTCTTCGTACTTGGTTTGTGTGTCCACAAAGGACACGCCGCGCGCCAGCCCTTCCCGGTCCACTAAGATTTCACGCGCCAGCGCGTTCTGGCGCAAGGTAAAGTTGCCGGTCCTCTGCGCTTTAGGCAGCATCGCCACCGCGCTATTGAATAGCGCCCCCACATCACAGCCGCTCATGCAGTGGCCGCAGTAGTGACATGGCGGGCGGCCGTCATAAAGGGCGGTAAGGACGGCTTTGCGGACTGAGATGAGAGGAATTCCCATGCTCTTTGTGGCTCGGTGCAAAATGTGTTCGCTGCACCGCCACGGAAGCGGAGGCAAATAGTGTTTCCCTGCAGGTACAATCTCGAGCCCGTCATCTTGGCCGCAGACGCCAATCATCTGCTCAATCCGTTCGTAGTAGGGTGCCAGTTCCTGGTAAGTCAGCGGCCAGTCTTCCTCGATGCCGTCCACTGACCATCCCCTGAAATCTCGCTCCGCGTAGCGGAGCACCACTGCATTCCAGTGCACGGTCCGGCCACCCACCACACGTATCCGGTCCACACTGATGGAATCGCAGTCCTCATAACGAATCGAAGTGGACACACCTCCCTGGTAGAAAGGCGCCTGCTTCTCACCGCGCAATCCTCGGTAAGGTAGTTCGTAAGGCCATTTGTGCGAGAGGAACTTGCCAAGCGGAACTTCTCTGCCTGCCTCAAGCATGACAACCTTCGCTCCGCCCTCGCATAACTCTTTGGCCACCACACCACCAGCCGCACCAGAGCCGATAACGCAAGCATCATAAATAGGCGTCTGGCGCATGTGCTTCCTCCAAACTAAAACGGAAACGAATCGGCAATGGCCAGCCTTCCGGGGTCGCGCCTCCAACGTCCCACATTGTACTCCCACTGATGTGTGGCAGAAAGACGTGACGTCCGTCGCGGCGATTACTGGTGTGAAGGCCCGCCAGGTTGGCTCTTCTGGTTCAAAATTGATGGACATGTAATTTCTTGACAGCAAACTTGGGAGGGCTATATGCTCCGCCACAAGTCGAGGTCAGACGGATCTATTTGGAGACAAGTTATGAAGCGCAACGCAATATGCGGATGGGGGCTCGCGAGCGCTTTGTTTGTCTGGATGGGCCAAACGCACATAGCCTACTCGCAAGCCATCACGGGCGACATTCTGGGCACCGTGAAGGACACCACCGGAGGCGTGATCCCGGGAGCAAACGTCACGCTGATGCAAGTGGGGACAGGTCTTACTTTGCGCTCTACGACGGACCCGAGTGGCGACTACATTTTTGCGCAGCTGAAGCCGGGCCATTATCGCATTGACGCTTCGAAGCAGGGCTTCCAAAGCACCACTGTTTCGGATATTGAGCTGCTGGTGGGTCAGAGGCCGCGGGTTGACGTTACGCTGAACCTCGGCTCGATCGCTCAGGCGGTGGAGGTGCAGGCGGGTGGCGTGCAGTTGCTGGAGACGCAGACGTCCTCGATGGGGCAAGTCGTGAGTGAGACAGCGGTAGAAAATCTGCCGCTCATCGATCGCAATTTCATGAGCCTAGTGACGTTGGCGGCCGGCGTTGCGCCGATTGGCACAGGCAATTCGCCAGCCTCGTTCTGGACAGGAGCGGGCAGCGGTCAAGTCACAACGAGCGTGGCGGGGATGAGAGAGTCAAACGAGAGCTTTATCGTGAACGGAATCGAATCGCGCAATGCGCGATTTGGCAGCGCCAACCTGCGCCCGTCTCTCGATGCCGTTCAGGAAGTCAAGGTGCAGACCAATAGCTTCTCGGCTGAATATGGCCGCTCCTCGGCGGTAATCAACACGACGCTCCGATCAGGGACAAACAGTTTGCACGGGGGTGTTTATGAATTACTGCGGAACACCGTGCTCAACGCGAACGACTTCTTCTCCAATCTGACTCGCCAGCCGCGGCCTGCATTTCAACATAACGATCTCGGCTTCAACGTCGGCGGTCCGATTGTTTTGCCGTTCCTCTATAGCGGCCACGACAAGACGTTCTTTTTCTTCAACTATGAGGGCATCCGGGAGCGTTCGGGCGGGAATTTCACCGCCCTTGTTCCGAGCCCCGCCCAGCTCGCAGGCAATCTGGCCGACAATTCGGGGGGCACGGGAATTTTCCCCACGTCCTCGTCTTTCTGCCAGGCCAATCCAACATCGATAAGTTGCGCGAATGCCATTGACCCAACGACCGGCCAGTCTTTCCCCGGAAACGTTATCCCTGCCAGTCGCCTGGATCCCGTCGCCCAGAAATGGCTTCAGTTTATCCCCGCTCCCAATCTTTCGAGTCCGCCCCTTTCGACGACCACGGGCCGGGCGCTGTTTAACTACTCGGTTTTCAAAAAGGGCTATAGCGACATGAATCAGGTCAATCTCCGGATCGATCATGCGTTGACTTCCAAAGATCAGATCTGGGGCAGCTTTACGCACGATGACCGGCCCCACTTCAATCCCTCGGCAATGCCCTTACAAGGGACAATCTATCCGTTAAACGATTATCTCGCGACCATCACCGAGGCACACACCTTTTCGCCCACGGTGGTGAATGAAGCGCGCTTCGGCTACAACCGGGGCAGGACGTTCCTGGTTTCGGAAGGGGCTTTGGGATCTAACTACGCTCTGAGTCTCTTCGGGTTCCAGAACACGTCTTCGAACCCCTTCGATTTCGGTGTTCCAGACGCAGGCGTTGCGGGGTTCAGCTCCCCGGGTTCGTTTTCGGAGTCCATCGGGGCACTCGACGAAGACCTCCAATGGGTGGATAACCTCAGCGTGATGCGCGGGAGCCACGGCATTAAATTGGGAATCAACTATATCCATGAAAAGTTTTTTCAAATCACTGACTTTTCCGGTATCCCAGGCTTTAGCTTTACCGGCCGTTTTACACAGATTCCTTTCGGCTTGGGAGATTTTCTGTTGGGCGATCCTCAGTCTGCCACCGCTTCGGTAGGAGACTCCTCGCAGAATTTGCGGTCGAATTACTACGCGGGCTTCCTCGAAGACGATTGGCGCGTCCGGCCCAACCTGACGCTGAATCTGGGACTGCGTTATGAGTACGGCCAACCCCCTTATGACATCCAAAACAAAACGGCGTGGTTCGATCCCGCTGTGCAACAGGTTGTTTATTCGCGCAGCGGCCAGGTGCGGAACGGGATCGTCGATCCGGACTGGAACAACGTCGCTCCGCGCTTCGGCTTCGCTTACACGCCCTCTTTTTCCAAGAACACGGTCATTCGGGGTGCGTTCGGCATCTTTTATGCCACAGACAATTGGAATGAGCTGCAGTTTCTGGTGATTGCCCCAAACTTCTTCAAGACCCAAACGGTGAATTCCAATCCAACGACCCCCACTGTTTCCCTCAAGAATGTCTTTCCTGCCGGCACGCTCGGTGGCGGAACAACGGTTCCCTTTAGCGTTGATAAACGGAACCGCGTACCTTACGTGCAGGAGTGGAACTTGGACGTCCAGCATACCTTTGCCCATGACTGGGTCCTGGATGTCGGCTACATCGGCGATGTGGGTCAAAAGCTTCCTCAGCGACGCAATGAAGACGCGCCCAGCTTCGATCCCACCGGCACCATCCCCATTAGCCAGCGTGTTCCTTATCCGCAATTCAGTTGGATACTCTTGACTTACAATGGCGGCTGGTCAAGTTACAACGGGTTGACAACGCGCGTTGAAAAGCGCATTTCAAACGGGTTTTACTTTCTCGGTTCCTATACGTACAGTCGCGCGATCGACCTTGGTGGGACGGACGACTTCTCAGCATCGCAGTGCTGTTTCAAGGTGTTCGACAAGGGCAATTCCGACTACGATGTTCGCCACCGCGCAGTGTCCAGCTACGTCTATGAGTTGCCCTTTGGCCATGGCAAGCGATTCCTTGGCAACGCCCCGGCACCGCTAAACAAACTCATCGGGGGCTGGCAAGCGAACGGCATCACGACGTTCTCCACGGGGCAGTATAGGACGGCCACGCTTCCGCAGGACTGGCAGAACTTCGGGGCCTTCAGTACCTCCCGGCCCAATAAGATCGGCAACCCCTACCCGAGCAACCAAACCTACACGAACTGGCTTAACATCAACGCCTACGTTTTCCCCGGGTGCCCCAGTTTCCAACCCTGTACACCAGGCCTTCACCTCCAGGGCAATGCGGGACGGAACAGCCTAGAGATGCCCGGTATCAATAACTGGGACATCGGCCTCCTGAAGGACACATCCATTACTGAACGGCTGACAACGCAGTTTCGCGCGGAGTTCTTCAATGCTTGGAACCATACCCAGTTTGGCGACGCAAATACATCGCTTTCCCCGGGCTCCTTCGGCGTGATCAGCGGTCTCCGGGTGCCCGCAAGGCGGATGCAGTTCGCCCTTAGAATTCTTTGGTAACACTCCTCGAGCTGGTTTCACGGAAGGCGACGCCGGACATTACGAACTTTGACTTTCGATTTTCAAGGCCCTGGGGTGCCGAACATCTCAAGACATAATTCCAGGGGGCGCTCGTCAGCGCGGCTTTCACCATTCTCGTGACGGTTTCGTTGGCCGGAGCGGGCGGTGCCGTGCAGAATACGTCGACCAGACGACGCGCTTCAATCCACCGGGGAATGTCCGGCTTCCTGGCGACGAAATTAACCTCAATGGCTATGCCGTCGTGGTAGTGACGCCTGGCCTCGCCAGAATTAGAAGCGCATTCAAAATGAATGATATACGAAGAGGTCGTGTAACATGTTGCATGGATGACATTCAGGAGTTCCGGACTGCGTTTGAGCGAAGGACAGGGCACGCAGCCCCAAACGCCACACCCGACTCTCCTCGTGGACATACGGGAGCAGAATCCGTTCAATTTCTGACGCTTCAGAGGATAGTTTGCAGGGATTGAGAAGAGGGGACTTGCGGAAGAACTCGTGGGTTCATATCTTTACCAAGTTCACCTCTTCCACCGGCTTGAGTCCAAAGATTACGGGCGGGTCCTGGCAGACAACAACGCGGCTATTAAGGTTAAGCGGATGGTTTGCCTCTCGTATGGGTCAAACTTCGAAGCTATACGGAATAATACGGAATCTTTGCCTAGCACACCCGTTTCGGTTCAACTTCGGTGCAATTCGAGGGGGTGATTGCGCCGTGCGCTTCCGCGTAAGCGACACCAGGAGCGGCACTTAGTAGTTTTGCATCGCCTTGAAGGCAGACGCTCTATCCAACTGAGCTACGGGCGCGTTGCCAACACTGATTCTCAATCATTTATCGCAACGAGGAGTAGCATTTTGAAGGCGTTGACCCTCTACCGCAAGGGCAGACGCCCCATTCAAACCGAGCTGCGGGCAAATTGTGCAACCATAGTATCATCATGTAGTTATAGCCACCTCTTCAATGCTCCAACGTCGACTCTCGGTCCATTCCGTCCAACAAGCCACTTTTTCGACACGTTGTAATTACCGGGAATTCCGTCCATATGTCAACCAGCATCCTTATGGCACGCTGATCGCAGATCTCGTCGATCACACTGGTTTCGTTGTTGGCAAGCACATCGGAGTCTAAGGGCTGGCAGTCTCTATGCGATGAAGGCAGTAGCTCTCCTCCCCCTGTGAGGCAGCGCAAGTCGCGGTCGAGGCGGCTATTGCGACGGTTGATCACTCTGATATTCGCGGGTCGAAGCCGCATAATCGTGATCCGTCGGGAGCTGCCTCGGACTAAAGGCGCGGGTTCGGTCCGCAGACCTACCGCATAGAAGGTTCGAGGATTCTCCTTTCCATGCGCCTCTCGACCGCTACCCACGCTGCCTCCCAGGAAATTCTTGTTGCAGAAAAGCCCTCACCTCATGCCGCCCGCCGTTCGGTCTCTTTCTGTGCAGCCTCTACCTTTACCCCAATGGCCCAGATAAAACCCAATAACTCGCGTCCGATCGCGGTTACAACTTTTCCTTTTTCTTTGCCCCGTGCGGTTAGCTTCTGATAACGCGAGTGCAATCGATGCTGTGCTTTCCAGGCGATCTCCCGCACCTCTTCGCTGACCAATTCTTGCCGCTTACGTAGAGCTGCACCTACGTTTGGCCGGTAGCGGTATGCCCAGGCTGCCTCAACCACCACGCGACGTAAGTGCGCATTTCCCGTCTTCGTGATGCCCCCTCGCCGGGTGCTTTCTCCACTGGAATGTTCGCTAGCGACGATCCCGCCGTAGCCCATCAACCGCCGAGCCTCGCTGAATCGTGATATTTCTCCCAGCTCCGCTACGATCGTTACCGCCGCTACTTGAGCCAATCCCCGCAGGGCTTGCAATCCCTCGATCACCGCACGCATCTTCGGTGTTGTCGACTTTCTCGGCATCGTAGGTGTAGGTGCTGAGTGCGTCGTTAAGCATGTTCCCCGCGGTTGTTAGCACCTATCCTGCTCGCCGAATCGCCAGTAAGCGATCGACGTTCTCACCAGTCACGGGCGTCCAAGGGACGAGATACTCGGTCTTTTTCCCGTCATCCCACGATAGCTGTCCGGGATATTGATTCCATATATCGGACATTGGCTTATAGGAGGGCCCAATCAGAACTTTCAATGCCAGGTCTATCGAACCCTGTGCCTGGGCATTAGCATCCTGAAGAGTGGTGGACATCTCGCCGCGTTTGACCGCCTCCAGGGCATCGGTGAGCCCATCAATGCCGCCCACGGGATGAGTTGCGAAGTCGATTCCACGTGCTTTCATTGCCTCGATCGCGCCCAAAGCCATCTCATCGTTGTGGGAAATTACCCCGTTGATTGTGTTGCCATGCGATGTCAGCCAGTTCTCCATCAGCGACTGTGCTTCAGCCCGTGACCAATTGGCGGATTTTGTTTCCAGGACCTTTATGTTTGGCGACTGGGCCAGCACCTTGTTGATCCCCTGGCGCCGCTCGACCTGCGCCGATTGGCCGATCAACCCCTCCAAGACAACGACATTCCCTTTGCCACCCAGCCTGTCAATCACACCGTGGGCCACATATTCGCCGCTGATCACGGATTCTGATCCGATATATGAAACATAGAGGGAACGGTCTGCCAACAACGTGTTTGAGCCGATCACTGGAATGCCGGCGGCCTTGGCTTGCGTGGCCGGGCCGACGCCGGCTTGGACGTCCACGGGAATAAATATGATCGCGTCATAGCGCTGGGTGATGATGGTGTCGAACTGATTCGCCTGGGTCAGCGCATCCATGCGGCCATCAAAGACGGTAAAGGTTGCGAGGCCGTTCTTGATCGCCGCGTGTGCTTGCGCGCCTCGAACCCACAACTGCATGAATTCAGCGGTCATGCCCTGAAGTGGGACTGCGATGCGATGAACGGACTTACCGCTCTTATTGCGGCATCCAGTCACGAAGCCGAGCCCTGTGACAGCCAGCCAGGCTTTCAGTATCTGCCGCCGCGTCAGCAAGGAACTGGTCACCGCCGGTTTAACTGATCTTGTAGTGGCCAACTCCTCAAGCCGCATCGGCATGCCTCGCTTTGTCAATGAGAACGGCCGCGACGATCATCAATCCTTTGATTACCTGCTGGTAGTAGGAAGAGATACCGAGAAGGTCGAGTCCATTGTTAAGTAAACCAATGATGAGAACGCCCACCACGGTGAGCGGGATGCCGCCGATACCGCCGGTGAGACTGGTGCCGCCGATCACCACGGCTGCAATCGCATCCAACTCGTACGCGACACCTGCCTGCGGAAGGGCAGCAGTCGTGCGTGCGGTGAGCGTTACCCCAGCCAGCGCACTTAGGAGGCCCATCAACGCGTAAACCGAGAAAATAATTCCCCGCACGTTGATGCCGCAAGTATGCGCGCTGCGCATGTTGCCGCCAACAGCATAAACACGCCGGCCATAGACGGTGTATGCGAGCACGACCCACGCGGCCAATGCAGTCGCTCCAAAGAGCACTACCGACACCGGTATTCCAAGGAATGTTCCCTGGCCAAGAAACTTAAAACCGGAACTCAAATTAGAAATGGGCATTCCTTGGCTGTATATAAGCGTGAGCCCACGCACCGCGCTCAGCATGCCGAGCGTAACGACGAACGCAGGCAATCGAACCCACGCAATGAAAATGCCACTGCAAGCCCCGGCGACTACGCCTACCGCCAAGGCAGCCAGGATGGCGAGGATAGGAGAGTGGGGCTGGCTCCCCACGACCAGGCTGGCGCCGACCATGCCAGTGAGCGCCAGGACGGAACCGATGGAAAGATCGATTCCGCCGGTCAAAATCACGAACGTCATCCCGACGGCGAGTATGCCGTTGATCGAAACCTGGCGCAGGACGTTCGTCAGATTGCCGCTAGTGAGAAAGTTGTCGCTCAAAACGCTCAGCGCGAGCACGATGAGCCCCAGGGCTATCACGATTCCATAGCGTGCGAATAGTTGTCCGAGCGATCCGAGAGTCCTTGATCTCGCGCCGGCCCGACCCATTTGCTTGGTAGAAGCGCTCGTCATCGCGGGTAAGAATTGTAGTCTCGCTCAATCAACCTACACTACGAGGCCCAATGCAGCAGGTGCTCCGGCGTGATCCTCGTAACCGGTGATTCTGCAACTTGTCGGCCGTGGCGAAAGACGACGACACGATTACAACTCGCGAGAATCTCCTGGACCTCCGAGGAGATCATGAGCACAGCATTCCCCTGAGCGGCAAACTCCGCCAGAAAAGCATGAATCTCACGCTTTGCACCCTCATCGATGCCACGGGTTGGCTCATCACAGATCAGGATCCGGGGCGAGGTCGTCAAAGAACGGGCAAACAGCACCTTCTGCTGATTGCCCCCGCTTAGCTGCCGGACTGGTTGATCCCGGGTACGGACTTTGATATGGAAGCGTTCGATCATTCGCTGGGCGACGGCTTTCTCTTTCCGTTCATTGATGAAACTCAGGCGGGAAAGACTCGACAAAGACGTCAGCGAGATATTCTTACGTACGCTTTGACTCAGGAATAGCCCCGAGGCTTTGCGGTCTTCAGTGATCATCGCGATGCGAAACTTCAATGCGTCGCCTGGCGAATTGATTTCAACTTCTGCGCCGTCCATCACCAACCGGCCTCGATTCCGACGGGAGATTCCATATAGCGAACTCGCAAATTCGCTCCGTCCTGCGCCCATGAGTCCGTACAATCCGACAATTTCTCCAGACTTTAAAGAAAGATTGATGTCCTCAAACTCGCCAGCACGGCTGTACCCTTGCACTTCGAGCAGCGTCGTCTTTTCAGGCTCAGTGGCCGCGCATTGTTGGTCAATAAGGCTTCCCCCTACAATCAGGCGTATCAACTCGTCGCGATCAATGTCCTTCATTAAGCCAGTCCGGACAAAGCCGCCATCGCGAAATACTGTGTATTCGTCAGCAATTGAGAACAGTTCTGACAATCTATGTGAAACGTAAATGATGCCGACGCCTGCGGATTTTAACTGCCGGATCGCGTCAAACAGGACCGCGGTTTCTTTCTCTCCGATCGCAGATGTCGGCTCATCCATGATGAGAACCGAGCTGCGCTGGTCAATTGCCTTGGCGATCTCGACTAACTGGATCTGCCCCAGCGACAGCTTGCGCATTTTGACGCGCGGATCGACAGCGAAATTGAGGCGCTCCAGAAGCTCTGCGGCCTTGCGCCGCATCACCGTCTGGTTGACGAACCATCCGGCACGCCGGGATTCACGCCCAAGGAAAATGTTCTCGGCAACTGTCATTTCGGGAACGGGGCTAAGCTCCTGCGTAATGATCGCGATGCCGGCCGCTAAGGCGGATGCCGGAGAGGCGAATCGGGTTTCGCTCCCGTTGAGCCAGATACGCCCGCTATCGGGCGCCTCCAGCCCCATCAGGATGTTCAGGAACGTCGATTTGCCGGCGCCGTTACCACCGCACAGGGCGTGAACGGTGCCCGCACCCAGCTCAATGCAGCCGTCATGCAGCGCCAGCACACCGCCGTAGGACTTTTGTATCCCCTCAGCCTTGAGGAGAAGGTCCGAGCCGGACATCACTTCGTGCCTAGCAACATTCATCTGATTCGGTCAACGCTCCAAGATGTGACACACGAATTCAACGGCGGCAACATGAAGTATAGCGAATGGATGGTGGGTTCGCATTAGCTTCATCTGGTTTGGAGTTGGAATGATGATCGGCTTGAGACCAAGAGGCAGCAAAGATGGCCGAAACGTCCGCTTTTCCAACATTTCGGCCTGGGTGATGATTTCACGATGGCTCTTTCCGTGATCGCCGGACGCACCTGTCATGCTTCTAGAACGTGTTAGTCAGACGGAGAGCATAACTGCGCGGAAGTTCGATGGCGGTGCCGAAGAAGAGGCCGGCGAAGTCAAGGAGATTGGAGCGCTTGTTGATGTGCTCTGCATCAGCTTGAAGCCGCGCAGTGAATCTGTCCGTCTTCCACAAATCCGCGCCGACTGAGGCATCGAGCGACAGATTGGGTTTGACGTGGCCCCGGCCGAAATTCACTATCCGATCAAAGAGCACCTCCACGGCTGGATGACCGATCTCATAGGTCGGCACGACCGAGGTGATGCGCGGTTGAAAGAAATCTTCCGCAATCAGTTCGCCAAATGTAACGAAGGCGATGCTGTCCGGAGTCGTGAAGCCCAGCGAGTACAAGCTCTTCAGCGCGCACAGACCCGTAACTCCGTTGGTGGCGAACAGGGCTGTCGGCTTGTAGTTCTGACGCAGCAGCCCACGCTGGCAGACGGCATGGATCTCCTCCATCTCAGGGCTCGCGGACCAGATGAGCGACGGGTGCACGGGCAGTCCGGCGTCTTTCAGTGCGCGACGGTAGCCGCGCAGGCGCTCCTGCTCATTTCTCAGCGTCAGAGGGCCCGTAATGATTGCGATGCGGCGATGCCCGAGCGAGAGCAGATGCTTGACTCCGAGTTTCGCCGCGCCGCTGCCGTCCACGCACACGGAATCTGTATTCAAGCCTTCCAGGAGACGGTCCACGCAGACAACCGGCGGACCCGCGGCGATCGCCGCCGCATTCTCAGCTGATCACATTGGAAACCGTTCCGGCGGAAACCCCGGCGAGCTTCGCGAGTTCTCTTTACGTCACCACTGGATCAACTCTAGCGTGCGCCTGAATTCGGCGAATGCCGGGCCGGAAAACGAAACAGAAGAATTTGACATCCTCATCTCAAACTCATAGATTGAATCCGCAATTGAGACGTCTCATTTGAGCGCTGCTGTCGGGAATTTGGGCCCTGAAACGGCTATCCATGCCTTTATCCAGGAGCAGCAACGCTTTCAGGTGACGGCCTGAAGTTTATGAAAGAGAGTAAGGATTTAACAGGTGGGGAGGGCGTCAGCATGATTATGCTCCGGCGAAGTTGGCTCTGGACGAGCGCGATCACTTCTGTCCTCGCCGTGGTAGTTATGGGGCTCACGGGAAGAGCGGCGGCAGCCGAAAACAGAGCGGCCGAGCCCGTTTCCAAACGAACCGCTGTCTCTGGTGAGCAGTCTGGAGGCTCCACAAGTTCGCAGCCCGACAAGCGAATCAAGCGGGATTATGGTTTTTATGAGCCTGAGCCGCTCGACTTTGATGACCATCAGGGTTACGTGCAGATCTTCGATGGCGTCAGCCTCAAGAGCTGGGACGGTGATCCGAATACCTGGCACGTGGAAGACGGAGCGATCGTCGGCGAATCTACCAAGGAAAAGCCGGTCGCGAACAGCTATATCTCCTTCCACGGGTTCGAGGCCAAGGATTTCGATTTGAAGTTTGAAATCAGGGTGGAAAACGGTGGCGGGAGTGGCATCCAATATCGAAGCCAGGTTGGTTTACCGTGGCGCAGACAGCCGCCGCCGGGCCAGACGATCCCGGAGTTGAAGTGGATGATGACCGGCCCGCAGGCCGATTTCTGGTTCCCGGTGACACCCAGACAATCGGAGTGGACCGGGCAGTTTTACTCGGAGAACACGCCTCTTGGCATCCTCGCTTGGCGGGGACAGGTGGTTGAATCAGCGCCGGGAAGCCATCCAAAGTTGTTAGGCAACATCGGGAATCGCGACGCGCTCGGGGGCTACGTTAAGGTCAACGACTGGAACCAGTACCTGATCATGGCGAGGGGCGGCACATTCATCCACGTAATCAACGGGCAGTTGATGGCGGTCTACGTGGATGACAATCCGGATTCGTCCAACAACAAGCCTGGGTTGGTAGGAATCGAAATCGAGGGTACGCCTACCAAGGTTTCGGTGCGTAATATCTGGATCAAGAAGCTGAATTAGCCAACCGACGATTCGGCTGAACTCGCGTTCGATTACAAGTTCGACGTAACCAGTTTGCCCGCGGTTTGTTTTAGGGGAAGACATTATGGAACCTGATCGCAAGACCTCGAAGCTCACCAAATTGAATCGGCGCGCCTTCGGCAGTGCGGCCGCGGCCTCTGCGCTTGTCGCGTTTGCGGGCGGCGCTTCGCCTGTTCGAGCCGAGAGCCCCGACGACAGCGCTTGCAGATCCCCGTATCGGACGGGGAACGGCGCCTGGACCTACGACGTTGTGCCGCAGTGGGGAAAGCTTCCGGCAGGCAAGCAGTTCGGCGGAACCCACGGCGCGATCTCCAGCGACAAGGCCGGCAATGTGTATGTAAGCACGCAGAGTGAAACTGGCGTTCTCGTGTACGAACTTGGCGGACGTCTCGTAAAGACCATTGCCATGGAATATCCCGAGGTCCACTCACTGCACTGGAGCGCCGAAGGTGGCGAGGAATTCTTTTACGCCACCGTGCAGAAGGGAACTTCGGCGGAGAACTGGCTGGTCCTGAAGATGAAGACGGACGGCACGGTAGTGCAGAAAATCACCGCGCCTGGCGAAGCGGGATTCAAACAGGCGAATGAGTGGAGAGTGACAGCCGCTGTGCCCGGACCTGACGGTTCGATCTATATCGCGAACGGCTACGGTGACTCCCGCATCTTCCGGTTCGATAAACACGGAAACTACCAATCCAGCTTCCCAGGGAAGGGCACCGAGGACGGGAAGTGCGATTGCAGTCACGGATTAGCCGTGGACAAGCGCTACGATCAGCCGTTGCTGCTTGTCTGCGATCGGGAAAACTTTCGCCTCAGCCACTTTGACTTTGACTGTGCGTTCGTTGGCCACGTCACGCAGCACTTGCGGCGTCCGTGCCAGGTTAGTTTTCATGGGGACTACGCCATCGTCTCGGAGTTGCAGGGTAGGGTTACGATCCTCGACAAGAACAATGTGCCGGTCGCGTTTATCGGCGACAACCCGCAGCAGAGCCAGTGGGCGAATTACCAGCTCAGTCCCGACAATATTTCCACAAGCGTTTTCAGTGCAGCGCATGGGTGCTATATAGACCACGAGGCGAATATTTACGTGTCTGATTGGAATCACGTCGGCAGGATTACCAAGTTGAAGCGAGAGGCGGTTTAATCGGAGTGAGTTCGACGATCGCGTGGTTCACAGCGAGGCGTGGGATTGTTTGCAATCGTCCCTACGGGACTTGTGCGGATCTTCCACTTTCCCAGCGCTGAAGCGCCGGGCTATTGGCAGTCGCCCCTCCGGGTCTTCGCTGAGATCTTTTGCTGAGAAGGCAGATTACGTCATACTGATTCAGGAGAACACGTGAAGCCTGGGCCAAATAAAACGGTCATCTTTCGCGGTCTGTACTCGTTGATTCTTCTCGCTGCTTGCGTGGGTGTGATTGCGATCGCAATGTCCACACAAACGCCCGTTTCAGCGGCTCAAACTGCGGACTCGAGCGCTGCTGCTGACGCACACCCCGAATTTCCTCCCGGCGAGGGGCGAGAGGCCGTGCTTCGGCTGTGCGTTAAGTGCCATTCTCCGAACATCATTCTGGCCTCCGGACAGGACCGGAGGGGTTGGGAGAACACCATTACCAAGATGGCGCGGCAGGGGGCCGAGGGCTCGGATGAAGATTTCACCGATATCGCCGACTATCTCACGGCAAATTTCCCTCCGTCTGCCGTGAAGAAAGTTTTCGTAAACATGGCTACAGACAAGCAAATTTCGGACGTTCTGGGAATCAGCCTGGACGATGCGAAGGCCATCGTCGCTTACCGCGATAAGGTCAAAGGATTCAAGTCTCTCGAAGACATGAAGGCGGTTCCCAACGTGGATGCGAAGAAGATTGATGCCAAGAAAGATCAACTTGTCTTCGGAGCCGGAGTCAGGAAACCTTAGGCCAGGTGAGCGATTCCGGAATCACATCCGTAACCTGACTGCTGATCCAGTACTCAGCGTCCAGCCGTCCGCGGGACGCGATCCATTTGTAAGCAGCGGCATCCAGTAGCCGGTTGCGATCCACCATCTCTCGCCTGGTTTCAGGAAAGGGCGACACACCGAACTCCATCCCGCGGGTTACGGTCTTGCCGTCCCACGGAGAAGCCTGGCGGCTGCAGTTTTCTTCCCAGATACCCAGCCAGGGGAAATCCGCGCGCTTCCAGACGTAGCCGAAGGCCTGCCGGAATTGTGGCGTGAAAGCGACGAAGTACGCATGGTCGCGCTGTGGGTCAGCAAGATGGGCTGTATAGCCGCTGGCGGGAGCGGTCTTGTGCATCTGACGCAGGTCCGACTCCCCACCATCTCGGCGAGGAGCGATTGGCCATGAAAACTCTTTCCCCGTAGTCAGGTAAGCGTTGAAGCCTGGATCCGCTTGCGAGACGACCGAACGGGTCATAGAGGCGCGGAACTGCGTTGTCGCGGGATCGAGAAAGGGCGGGCTCAGCGTGACGTGCTGCGTCCAGGCGAGGGGACGGTCCATCGCGCTGAGATTCTCCACGACTTCGCGAATCTTGACGTACTGCCCGTGCAGTTGAACGGACCGCTCGAACTTGAGTTGAGCCATGGGAAGCGTCAGGCGCTGAAGCAGTTGGCCGGAAGATTCCGTGATGTCGTAGCGATCCACCGAGGCTTCGCCGTGAACAGTGAAGCCCGCGACAGCTTCTTCGGGCGAGGGCCCTCCAAACAAGTCGAGGCACAAATTGTGACCCATGATGCCTGCCAGGAGCTTGGCATCGGCGCCTGTTCCGAAGTTGCTGTGTTGATCGGGTGAGAAGTCGGAGGGCTCGAGCGACGTCCAGTGCGGGATCCACAGGGGACTGACACCGGCGCGCTTATCGAGGACCTCGGCGATGTGGCCGCCCTCCTCGAGGACCGTCACACGTAAGAAGTCGTTTTCGAGATGGGCGGCCCGACGGCCCTTAAAGATGGCGTTGGTCAAGATCGCGATTCCTACAATATCGGCCGCAGCTAGGGAAGCTTCTTCAACCAGATGTTGCGGTGCGAGATTTTGACATTGCCGGAGCCCTCGATTTCAAGGGCGATCAACCCTTTGGTCCGGCTGAATTCGGGATCCGTATCAACCAGGACAGACAGAATATGCCCGTTGATGATGTTGATCAGAGTGTTGCCGTCCGCGATGACCTCTACCTGATTCCACTCGCCGGGTTTGATAACCGATTTGAGTTCGTCCGAGGTGCCCAGGTTAGCGAGCAGAGTTGGCTTCTTTCCCGTTTCGGTGGCAACCACCTGGCCGCGCCACGCGATGATTCCACGAGGCGAACTTTGCTCGTAGAGTTGGCCGGTATACTTGTTGTTGTAGTCGAAGTCCGCCTGGTAGCCGCCAAGATTCCACTTGGCGTGCTTGCGATCAAGCTCCTGCCGTTCCTTCCACTGTTCTTGTTGCTCGGGAGTAAAGTCCGCGGGCGGCGGACCAAGGTTCGGCTCAACGTGATAGCTGCGATATTGCAGGCCGCCGTTGGCGCCGGTTCCTTCGAGTTCCATCTCCAGTTTTAATTCGAAGTTTGCGGGCTCGCCTCCGTGCCAGATGATGTTTGTAGTGCCGGAAGGATGCGCGGGGGTCGAAACTCCAACTAGCGCGCCGTCTTCGACGTGCCAGATGTCCGTGTCGCCATCCCAGTCTTTGAGCGTTTTGCCGTCGAAGATCTGCGTCCAGCCGTCATGATCGTCAAAGTTGATCGGCTCGGGCTGCACAAAGCCGTGGAACGCCGGGGGATGGGGCTTCGCGGCCGGTTGCTGCGCGATGGCCAGCGAGGAGAATAGGCAGAGTAAAAGCGCTGCAGCCACAGCAACTGAGAGCAAAGAACCTGTCCGCACGGGCCGGTTCTGACCACGAAGTCCAAACGGCATATCTCCTCCTTGAAGCGCGCCGCGGCTGATTCTCAGGCGGCCGGTACTGCTTCCCATTTCTTGGTCTTTGCGGATTTCAGTACGGCGTCGGTTACGTAGTCGGTGGCCAATCCATCGCGGAAAGTCGGGGCCGCGGTGCGATTGCCATCCAGGGCGACCAGGAAATCGGCTACCTGATGAATGAAGGTGTGTTCATATCCGATCTGAAGTCCCGGAACCCACCAGTTCTTCATGTACGGATGGTCGCCGTCCGTGATGTGAACGCTCTTCCAGCCGCGGAGTTGCCCCTCATCGCAATGGTCGAAGTAATTGAGCCGGTGCAGGTCGTGTAGGTCCCACGCAGCGGAGGCGCGCTCACCGTTGATCTCCAGGGTGAAGAGCGATTTATGGCCGCGAGCGTGTCGGGTGGCTTCGAACAGCGCCAGCGATCCGTTTTGAAAGCGGCATAGAAAGGCGCTGGCATCGTCAATCTTCACCGGCTCGACCTGGCCGGTGAGGTTATGCTTCCGCTGTTTGACGAACGTCTCGGTCATTGCGGAGATCTCTGTGATCGGGCCGTTCAGCCACAGCGCCATATCAATGTTGTGGGCCAACAGGTCTCCGGTGACACCGCTTCCCGCCACCGCGCTGTCCAATCGCCACAGACCCTCGCCGCCCTGAGGCAGATCCTGCGAGATGGTCCAATCCTGCAAGAACTGGGAACGATAGTGAAAGATGCGGCCGAAGCGATCTTCGTCGAGAAGCTTTTTCAGCAGCACCACGGCGGGAACGCGCCGGTAGTTGTACCAGACCATGTTCGGGACTCTCGCTTTCTCTACCGCGTCCACCATGGCTTTGGCTTCTTCCGCGGTTCGGCCGAGGGGCTTTTCGCAGAGGACCATCTTGCCGGCCTTGGCGGCGGCAATCGCGATCTCGGCGTGAGTGTCATTAGGACTGGCGATATCAATGAGGTCAATATCTTTACGTGCAACCAGAGCGCGCCAGTCGGTCTCTACCGATTGATAGCCCCAGTTCTCAGCAAATCCCTTTACCCGGTCCGCGTTGCGCGCACAGACTGCTTTCAACACCGGACGGTAGGCCACATCGAAAAAACGGGGGGCCTGCAGGTACGCATTCGAATGGGTGCGCCCCATGAATCCGTAGCCGACGATCCCGACATTCAAGTCTTTCTTCTTCGACACCGCTGTAGCCTCCGCGTGTTAGTCCCACCCGTGCGCATCGCGCACGCGAATCAGAGTTGCCAGAATCTTCACCCATGTCTCGGGCGAGGTCATCACGGCGTTGGGGAACATACAGCCGTCCCAGCAGATATGTTTGTAGGCCCAAGTCGGAGTTCCGTCGTCTTTGCGCATCCACAGGCCGGCAATTTTGACGATATCCATCTTGCCGTTGGAATCGTCGGGCGGGCAGTGGCGTCCGGTCTTATCGTGCGAGCCCGAGCCTTTGACCGTGCCGTCGTTTTGCGCGACGTGGAAGTCTATCGTCCAAGGACGCAATGCCTGGGCGACTTGACGAAGCGCTTCGACCAGAACGCCGCGATCCGACCAGTCATAGTCTGCGGGAAGGACTCTGCTCTCGGGAGAGTTGTAGCCCAGCGTATAGAGCATGGTGTGCGCCATGTCGGCCTGAAAGCCAAGCGTCTTGGGGCGTCCGACCTGTTCCAGAAGCTCCACCATGTGCTTCCATCCATGCATTCCGCCCCAGCAGATTTCGCCTTCGGCGGCGAGTCGCTCGCCGTATCCCTCGGCAACGGTGCACGCCTCGCGAAATGTGTCTGCAATTCGCATAGTGTTTGCGGCTGGATTTTCGGCCCAGGATGCGGGGCCCACGGCGGAGTCAATGCGTACAACTCCGTACTTACGAACGCCGAGGTCTTGAAGCTTCTTGCCGATGGCGCAGGCTTTACGAACCTGGGTGAGAAAGGCGCTGCGTTCTTCCTCGGATCCCATGGCGGACCCTCCGCCGACCGGAGGCCAAACCGGCGCGACCAGCGAGCCGGCTACGAGGTTGTGCGCAGCCAGTTTTTCCGCGAGTCGCTTGAGATCGTCGTCCGTTGAATCGATGTCTGTGTGAGGCAGCGACAGGAACAGGTCCACGCCGTCGAACTTCGTCCTATCTACTTCGGCCGCAGCGGTGAGGCTCAGCATGGTGTCGAGGTCAATGAAAGGCTCGGAGTCAGAGCCTTTCCCGACAATGCCCGGCCACATCGCGTTGTGAAGGGCCGGGGACTTATGTTTAGAGGGGCTCATAGCGGATGCCCTTTTCAGCGGTCTTTGCGCAACGGTTCGGCGTCCGGATTGCCGGGACCAAAGTGTTTCAGCATCACCAGCGGGTCGGTGCTGCTCGGGTTTTCGATGCGCACACCTTCCTTCGCTGCGGCGGCGGTCACGAACAGTTCGTCCTCTGTCAGTTGACCGAAGCGGATCATGGACGGCGTGGAAACCGGAGTTGCGCCGAGCTTTCCGTATCCCTGGGTAAGAATCAACCCGTAGGCAGCCGCATCTTTGATCGTGACGGTGCGGCCGGGCAAGACGGTGAGTTCCTTCGCGGAGTAGTATCCGCCGCCGTAGGTGATCCACAGTTCGCGGTATCCCGCTTCTTCGGTTTCCTTGATCGGACGAACCGGCACCGGGTGCCGCTTGTTGCTCTTGGCGAACTCCGGGTTCACGTTGGCGTCCCAGTCCAACATGCTGATCAGATAGTCGAGATCGTGATGGTACTCGGGCAGCACGTCCTTGGTCAGCAGGCTCCAATCCACGATGCGTCCCTCGACCTCCGACTGGAACATCGCGAACACATCACTGTTGACCTGGGGCTCATAGGTAACCAGCGACCCGGGAGCATGCAGAATGCCTGGGTCGATTTGCCATCCACTGCCCGGCTCGAGACGGTAAGCGCGGGCGTGGAAGATGATTCCGTTGTCCCCGCGGTTCCAGTTCTCCAGGCAGCGGTGAATGTCTTCTTTTGTGGTTCCGGGCTCCAGGCCCATGTAGGTGTGGGGAAAGTTATTGCTAATCTGGTTGTATTGCGGAGGGAAATAGTAGGCTTCGGGTTTGCCCTTGTGTCCGACCAGCTTGGCGAACTTGTCGCTCTGATGCAGGTGGTGCGGAATCGGGCCCATGTTGTCGAAAAACTTGCAGAGCAGATTCCAGCCCTTTTCACGCTCCATGACGTCAGAACCGAGCAGTAGATCGCCGGCGCTTTCAACCGCATCCTTGAGCAGAAATTTGCTTCCCGCAGAAGCGTGAACATAGCTGAGGCCTTCATCGGGCGTGGTGGCGAGGCCGTTCGAGGCTTTTGTGGTCGAAGAAAACCACCGCTCGTTGATTCCGCCTCTGTGCGCGCCGAAGGCGTACAGATCGTCAGGATGAAGTTTTAGCCGGCGTCCGGGAATCATGAAACAACGCGGCACCCAGCACGGCTCCAACCGGAGCACACCCTTGCCTGCGTTGAAAGCTCCCTGAACAGTCGTTCGATTCAGCATTCTCGTAATCTCCTAGCCGTTCATTTTGCGGTGTGGCAAAACGTTAGCCTGCAGCGATTCGGCTCCTCAGTGCTCTAATCCGATCCCAAAGGAATAGAGGACGTTATCGTGATCCGTAAAAAACGCGTGACTGTCGCCTACGGAAACACCGGACAAATCCGCGTAGCTAGGGATCTCATCCTTGCTGGAATAGAGTTCCGCCCCGGTCGCGGCATTCAGTACAAACAGCTTGGCGTGAGTTGAGGGGTTGCCGCCGGACAGAGCGATCACAACGCCATTGGCGATCCGTGGCGGCGCTGGATTCACCATGTCCTCCGAGACCCATACGGGGTTGAGAGCGAACTTGCCATCGGTTTCGGCGATTTTGAATGCCACGACCCCACCGTGCGTTGTGGGACGATTCAGCTTGACGGCGCTGTCATTCAGAGTGATGCCGGTAGAGATAGAGGCGAATGCCCAGAATGTGCCTTCCTTATCCTGCCAAGTCGCGAACCCATCCCAGTCGTGCTTTTCGCCAGCCTTGGCGACGGGAGGCGTTTCGAAGAGCGGGGTGTGGTGATCCGCGCCGCCCAGCGACGCGGCGTCCAGAAGGGCTAGACTCCCATCTTTTCCGGGGGCCACCACCAACTGCTTTTCCTTGTACGTGAAAGTCGCTGGAGAAACGCTCTCGTAGCTGGCCATTCCGCCGGCGGGAGTGTACCAGTCCGCAACTTTCATGTCTTTCGCAACCGAGACCACGCTGCCGGCATAGACGCCGGAATTTGAATCCGAGGTTCCGGCGCCGGTGACGACAATCGAGTTGCCGTCGGGTGTGATTGCCGGACCGGAGAGCGCGAGAGGACGGACCTGCTGGGAGGGATAGCTCGCGACAGTGTAGTCGGGTGAAGCCAAGTTGATCGCCCACAGACCGTTGGGCACGCCGCTACAGCCGTGGCCGGTTGCGGTGTAGATCATTTTGTCTTCGAAGTTCAAGCCGAACGCGCTTGCGTCCGCGGCCGGGAGAAATTTCACCGGAGGCGCGAAATCAGCGCCGGTGGTCATCACCTGCTCGTGGAGCATACCGTCCGGGGTCAACACGTAGATGCCCTTCAACCTGAAGTAGCCTCCTCCCGGCGCGACGCCGAGGCGGCGCTCATTGGGCGCCGCCGGGGGTGTCTCAGGTGGCCTCGCAGCACCTGGAACGCGCGGCCGCCGGGCGTTGAAATTGATTACCATCGGCGGCTCCATCAGTATCGGCAGGCTGGAGACTGCGCATCCCGGCGCAGGCCTGGAGGATGATTTGAACTCCTTCGTCCAAACCATCGAACCCAACTCCGAGTCCACGGCGTAGAGGGTGTCCGCGGAACTCCAATACACGATGTCTTTGAAGCCCTGAGCATTGATCAGGCGGCCTGCCAGTAGCGGCTCGCTGAAGGACCGCGCCTCCTTCGACGGTTGCCCGAGCTTGATCTTCCACAGGAATTTGAACTTGGCGCCGGTGTTCTCCGGGGTGAGGCCTATTTCGCCCTTTTGCCAGCCAGTCTGTCCCGCGTCTGCACCGGTCAATCTCCAGTCGCCGCTCTGTTCCTGAGCAACTGCCGCAGCGGCAAAAAGAAAGGCCCCGGCACAACACGCCCCGATTGTCCACCCTAAGATTTTTTTCTTCACGTCCACAATCCCCAATCCGTTTCCGCTAAACCGAACGCCAGACGAACGCATGCTGAATCTATTTTAGTCCGAAGCAATAGATCGTTCCGTCGAATGTGCCGAACATGACCTTGTCGTCGGCGACGGATGGGCCCGCCTGGTGAAGGAACGACGTGACCTGATCTCCACTCGAGTAGAGTTCCTTGCCGGTCATCGCATCCAGCGCATACAGCTTCGCGGTAACGGAGTGATTGAGCCGTTCCTCCGCGCTGAAGAGTCCGCCCACCGCATCGTTGGCCTGCATGGTGTATTCGCCGGCCGCCAGGACGAACACTACGCCGTTGACAATAATGGGAGGCTCGGAAGTGAGCATGTCTCGCGATTGCCAGGCTGGAACGAGTTCCGTCCTGCCGTCCTTTTCCTCCAGCTTGAAGGCAACGACTCCGCCGTTCGGCGTTGATCCGTAGGACTTCGGAAATTTCACCGCAGTTTCACCACCGGTCGGACCCAGTACCCAACGTGTGCCCTTTTTGTCTTCCCAACTGGCGAGGCTCCCCCAGGTACCTTCCTTCTGAAAATTCACGTTCTTGTTGGAGATGAGTTCGCTGCGGAATAAGGGTGTCAGGTGATCGGCGCCGCCCAAGGACTTGCTGTCGAGGACGAAATAGCGGCCTTCCTTGCCGGAAGCGACGATGAGTTCCCGCCCTTTGTAGGGAAAAACCACGGGTGTGACGTTCATGTCCAGGTCTCGCCGCGTGAGCCAGACGTGATTACTGGGTGAGTAATAGTCCTTGAGGGCCAACTGGTCATTCGAAAATGTGAACGCCTCGACGCTCGTGGAGAGCTTTCCGGCGGCGGCATCGTAGGGACCATCGCCGGACTCAAAGTAGATCGTTCCATCCGAGCCTACCGCGGGTCCGGCCGTGCCCCACAAGCCCGCCTGTGGCGGGGTGGACACGGTAACCTTCCGGTTCTCGAGATTGACCGCGTAGAGGGCATTGGGCACGCCGCCGCAACCCTGACCGGTGACCGTGTAGAGCACGTTCTTGACCAGGTTCAGTCCGTAAGGTTTGCCGTAGGGCAGGGGAAGGACTTGAATCGGCGGGTCGGTATCGCTGCCGGTGGACAGGTCCATGATGCGCAGGTAACCATCGCTGGTGAGCACATATAAGCGCCTGACAGGCGCGTCCATCGGAGAGACCACCGGAGTGGCAGTCAGTGCGTTGGTGCAGATAAAGCCGGCGCCTTCGCCTGGCTCCTGCGGCTTCTCGGATGACCAGTTCAGCTTGGTCTGCCAGATTACTTTTCCGGTTTCCGCATCAAGGGCGAAAACGTCGTTCGACGCTCCCGCGAGAATGGCGACGGTCCGGGCGCCGTCCGCAGTCTTTACGCCGGAAACGATCAATGGTTCCCGGAACGACTGCATCCCCATCGTTTTGCTCTCAACTCTTGTTTTCCAGAGCAGTTGCAGCTTGCGCGCGTTTTTCGTGGTGATCTTCGACTCGCCGCGCTGCCAGGCGTCACGCGCCGCGTCCGCGCTGCTGGTGAGCCACTCGGCACTAGATTGGCCATACGCCGGGCTTAGCGTCACAAGCGCACATCCCACAAGACAAATCGCCCGCAAGACCCTCAAGCCGTGCGTGCTGCTCAAACCGCTATGGAGAGACATGAAGCTGACACCCTCCGGTAGAAGACTGCGCTCTCTGAAATCCGGGAAGTGGCTCCCGCTTGCTGACTGACTCAAATGAGAGTGGCGCTCACCTGGCACCGCCTGGTGAGGATGTGCTACTCAGAATCGGGGGAATGAGACGTCTCATTCGCGAGCAGAATACTAGTCGCCGCGTTCGACATCTGTCAATGAAATGCGGCCCGGATTTCGAGCGGTTTATGTTCCTTGGGAGTGATACTCGGAAGCGCGGTATGATCACCCAAGAAATCTGCTCGCTCAGGACAGCAGGAAGAGACTTGCTTCTATGAACCGTGTTTGCCCGTTTCGTTTCTGCTGCCTGCTCTTTTTGATGGCGATCGCCACCGGCTGTTCCCCAAATTCCAGGAAAACTGCGCCGCCGGAGCGAGTGCGAATGGGTGCTGGTTCAGGCCGCGCGTTCTTGGTATTCAGACGAACCAGGCCCTGCAGATTACGAAATCCGATCCGGTCACGCACAGTATTCACCCATGGCGCAGATCAACCGGGAGTGGAACCATAGTCAGGGAGCGGGAGAGCCGCCGCTTGCCCGAAAGTTTGCCGGCCGGAGGTCATGATCCACGTGAAGTGCAATATTCATAGCTGGATGCAGGCTTACATCGGTGTCGTGGATAATCCTTATTTCGCCGTGTCCGGGGAAGACGGCAGCTACCGCATCGGAAACCTGCCGCCCGGCACCTACACCGTAGCGATATGGCAAGAAAAACTGGGAAGGCAGGAGCAACAGGTAACGGTGGCTCCGCATTCGAACACGCAGGCGGACGTTACGTTCAAGGGGGCGAATTGATGCGCAAGAGATTTTTCATATTGCTGGCATTTGGTGTTTGCCTGGCTCTGGCAGGCTGCAACTCCGCGAAACCGCCGGCCAGCCCTGCTCCGGAGACCGCTGCCGAATCTTCGGCTCCTCGGATTTACGTGACCAACGAAGTGTCGGGCGATCTCAGCGTGATTGACTCCGGCACCCGCAAGGTCATCGCTACGGTTCCGCTGGGTAAACGCCCGCGTGGGATTCACGCCAGCCCCGACCAAAAGACTTTGTACGTTGCGTTGAGCGGTTCGCCGATCGCTGGCCCTGATGTGGACGAAAGCACGCTGCCGCCGCCCGACAAGAGCGTAGACGGTATCGGAGTTTTCAATGTGGCGCAGAACAAGGTGGTTCGCGTTCTTCCCGGAGGGTCAGATCCGGAGAACTTTGATGTCAGCAAAGACGGCAAACAGCTTTTAATTTCGAATGAAGACACGTCGGCGGTGAGCATCGTTGACATCGCCTCGGGGACGGTGCTGAAGACGGTCAAGATAGGCGGTCAGCCCGAAGGAGTTCGGGTCGCCCCGGATGGAAAGCGGGTGTTTATTACGTCTGAAGAGGATGGCACCATCGCCGTGCTCGATCTCGCGGCGGGCCACATTATCTCCACCTTCAAGGTTGGGCATCGTCCGCGCTCGATCGCATTCATGCCTGACGGTTCTCGTGCCTACGTCAACGCCGAAAATGACGGGACGGTCGTTCTGGTGGACGCCGTGAAGTTCAAGACGTTGAAGACGATCCCTCTCGGTAAACCCGGCGTGATCAAACCGATGGCTGTGCTGCTTTCACCCGACGCGACCAGGCTGTACGTCAGCACGGGCCGCGGGCAGCAGGTCTTCACGGTTGACACGGCGACTCAGACCGTTCTCGGTTCGGTGACAGTGGGTAAGCGTCCGTGGGGCATCGCTCTCTCGCCGGACGCGAAGACTCTCTACTCGGCCAACGGGCCGTCGAATAACATTTCGGTAGTGAATCTTGCCGACAACACAGTGGCCGCAACGATTCCGGCCGGGACTGGGCCATGGGGCGTAATTGTTTTGCCGCGATAGCCTCCCTTGCGGTAACCGACATGAAAATTGAGACGTCTCAAAAAGTTGTGCCTGCGGAACTCCGATCGGTATATAGTTCCTGACGGCATTGAGATCACATTCGGCCCTCCAAGAGCCACACGCGAGGTTGAATCATGGAGAGCGCACCCAGAAGTCAACGAATCGCGAGCTGGGCCGTCGTTGCGCTTGCCATCCTTGCATGCACCATCGGTGCAATCGTCCACGTCGGACGATCCGTCCACGCCGGTCAAACCGCCCCAGCCTCGGCGCGGAATATCAAATTGCCCAACGCGCACCCGGGAAGCCTATACGCCCTAACCCTAGCGGTGAAGGACCTCAGGCAACTACAGGGGACCGACTCCGTCAAAGTCACGGTGAACGACGCTCGGGGAGAAGTCGCGTCCAAGTGGCTGCACCCCGCAGACCTCGATTTCTATCTGACGCTGCAGCCGCGGGCCGCGGGACCGGTGACGGTCAACCTGACCTCAGCTTCCGGAACGCAGACTCCGGAGATTAGCGCGACCCTCAGCAAGATTCTCCAGGGTACAGCTGCCCTGCCACGCGGTGTAGCTGACTTTAAGCGGGGCCTCATCGCTGCGGCGCCCAACGGTTCGTGGCAAAACGCCCAGCCGCTCGAACTGGGCCAGACCATATTCGGCAGCAATGACGAGCGCCCCTACACTCCATCGAAGAGTGAAGATGGATACGCAGCGATGGTTAAGGGGTTCCAGTGGTTCCGGTTCACCTTCCGTGAGGCGCAACCGCGGCTGGTTTACTTCTTGTTGAATGTGACGGATCGCGACGTGCCTTTCGACGTCGACATCTTCCGGGCGGGCAAGGACGCCGACGGACAGGCGGATGTGGTCCCATTCAACGACGGACAGTTTGTTTATCAGGTCGAGGCGACCCAGAATTATCCCGGCCTCTACAAGTTCCGCACCCGCATTCTTCAGCCGGGGCAGGAATATTACGTGCGGGTGGCGGCGAATCACCCGGCTTATCAGTTGCACACGTATCAATATTCTCTGCGGCCGAATAAAGATCCACACGATGCGGTGCGCGCAGGCATGGACTTCCTGGTCAACATGGGCGACTCCTGGCTCTCCAATACACCCCGCCGGGGAGCGATCGCCTTGCGCACTAGCATGCAGCACTCGGAAACCCAGCTCTGCATCGCCTGCCATCCGTCGCAGTTCACAACACGAGGCTATTTGAAAGCAGTGGAGAAGGGATACGCCCCGACGCAGCGTGCAAGTCTCGAGTTTTTAACCGATCGCATTTACAACAACGCCCGACCCTTATACGGAGAACCCAACACCAACTGGGTGCGTATCATCTACAGCGCCCGCACCGTATCGAGCCGTCTGCCCCTCATCGCTCATGCTTTTGAGCAGAACGTCACTCACGATAAACCGCGAAAGAACTTCGATCTGCCGTACGCGGAGTTTTTAAAGATCCACTACAAGGGCGTGACTGTCATGCCGGGCGACGAAGCCGACGGCTGCGAACCTGATGTGAGCCCATTCGAGATTGCGCAACAGAGCTGGCATACCTTCGACCTCGCGTACAACGAGACCCACAACCAGGAGTGGCTCGCCGAGCGCGATCATGTGCAGCAACTGGCGTTGCCCTACGAACCGAAGAATATGATCGATCTGAATTGGAAGATCATGTTTCTTTCGGAAGTGAACCGCGAAAAATATGCCGCGCAGATTAACACGCTGATTGACAAGCTTTACGAGTATGAGACGCCCGAAGGTGGATGGCCGTATCCGTTCGACAAGACAGCTAAGACGGCAGACTTTATCTCATACAACGCGGTATTGGCCTTAGCTGAAGCCGGGCACAGACCCGAAAACGACGAACACCTCGACCGTGCGGTGAAAGCGCTGCTGGCGGCGCAACGGCCGGAGGGCAGTTGGGAAGGTGATCCGGTCTACCAGGGCTTCAACACGCCATTTAGGGCAACGCAGTTTGCTGTGATGGCGCTGTCAACCTTGTACCCCGGCACCACCAAGGCAAAAAACTGGGATGCCGCGTACCCCCCGCCCCCCACGACTCTCGCCAAGAATGACCTGCCACTGCTTCTGCAACAGCTCGACCAGTTCTGGGATCTGGCGCCGGAGCCGGTGTTGGCCCAGATTCGCAACGTGCTGGCGGAAAGCGATCAACCGTTAGCCCGCGAAGCTGCGGCGCGCGCGCTGGGGCACATGGCTGATCCGGGCGCTATGCAGGTGCTGATCAAGGGCCTCGGCGATCCCACCAAGATGGTGCAGACCAGTTCGGCGTATGCGCTCCGCATGGTGCTCTCGCGCCGGCAGGAGGCTGCGCCGGCAGGACGCAAGCTGCTGGCTGCGGCGCTGGCTTCGCCCAACGCGCGCACACGTTGGGGAGCTGCCCGACTCTTCAATCAGCATTTCCGGGATCTGACGAGCGATCCGGAACTTCTGGCCGCCCTGGAGCGGGATCTCAACGATCCGGTGCCCTACGTTCGTTTCGAGGCCGCTGGAGGAGTATGGCGCTGGTACTACTGGCAGGTGGACCAGCAATCGGTGCGCCGCGGAACGCTGGAAGCACTCGCCACTCGATTGAACACGGAGACCGATCCGATGGTCCGCCGCGGGTTGCAGGAGAGCGTGTACAACCTGCTGGATGAAAACACCGGGTACCTCTCCGCCTGGGTGCGGGCGAGTTCCAAGGACGAAGACAAAGACACCATCAAAGCTGGCTATGAAGCGGTGGTGCACGACCAGGCGCAAGTACTGGCTAAAGTGCTGCGCGAGGGGACACCTCTCGGCCGTGAGGGAATCCTGAACGCGTTGTGGGATTTCCATATTCGTCACTACGCGCTGCCGGAACTGAAGGCAGATACAGTCTCGATCGGCCTGCCGGCGGTTCTGACCAAGTACGTGACAGGCGTGCCCGACCTGCACCGCCCAGGCTACGAGTATTCGCCGTATCGCGAGACCGTTGACTTCAAGTACGACGTGCGTAACGGCTTCTTTCAAACGCGCATCGGCAACGACAGCGATCTGATTCACTTCTTCAAGAGTTCTGGGCCGGAGTTGGAAGACGCTCTGCTGCTGTGCCTCAAAGACGCCAATGACTCGATGAAGATCGAGGTGCTGAAGGCAGGAAGCACGCTCAGTGAAGCAGGCGACGCGCGTTTCGCCCTCGCTGCACTGAATCTGTCGGAAGACTCGAACAACGAGGTACGGCAGACCGTCCGCTACGTGTACGAAGGCGGCCAGCGCGGAATCCTGAACCTCGACACGCCGGCAGCGCCCGATCCGCACCTGGTGAGCAAGGTGGTGAAGATCCTGCAACAGGGAAGCCCTGACAGCCAGGCCGTGGTGCTTCCACTGCTCGGAGCGTTGCCGGAAAACTCCGTGTGGGAAAAGCAGACGGATGTGCAGGGCGCTTTGCGGTCAATGCTCGAAGCAAAGCCGCGGCCGGCAAACTACGCGCAGGTGCTGGACGCCGCTTCTTCGTTCAAGAGCCTGATGCACGAACCGGGTCTCCAGGAACAGGTACTGGCGGGGCTGCATTCCTTCAACGCCGATGTGCAGCGTGCTGCTGTACGGGTTTCGTTCGAACATTTTCTCGGAGACCCCCAAACCGAGTCAACTGTGAAAACCGCGTTTGCAGGTCTAAACGCTTCGGCTCTCGGCATTCTTTTGGAGGAGGCAGGCAATCCGCAATTCTTGAAGAGGCGTCTTGGAGTTGCAGGAGGGGCAGTCTCGCAGGACCAGGACTACCTAAACCGGCATACCGCCGCTTTGAAGATCAAGGAACCGCTGGAATATCCGCTGGTGGTGGACACGGTGATGGCCGCCCTGTTGAACCCCGACGCCAACATCAGCGCCGCGGCGCTGGATACGCTGCGTAAAGTGAAGGGCGCGGAGCAGAGGCCCGATTTTCGTGCCGCGATGGAGAAGCTGAAGACTTCCAGTAATCCACGTCTCAAGCTCATCTCCACCAGCGTGCTGCAAGGAAAGGACCTGAGCGAAGCGTTGAAGGACGTGCAACCCGGCTCCGTGCTCGACTTCCGCTACTTTGTCACCAAGATCGAACCCATCCTGGCCAAACCCGGCGCGGACGGCAAAGCCTGCGTGTTCTGCCATGCCAGCCACGTGATCTTCAAGCTGGCGCCACCCAATGCCGAGGGCGTCTTCTCGGATCAGGACAGCAAAGAAAATTACCGCTACGCGATGCGCGTGGTGGACATCACCAACCCGGACAAGAGTCTGATGCTGATCAAACCCACCCGGCCTACCGACAGCGCCGGCAACGTAGGTGATTACCTGGCGACGCACAACGGCGGCCAGCGCTGGCACGGAAACGAATCCAGCGACCAATACCGGACCATTCTCGAGTGGATCCGCGGTGGCCGCCTGGAAGACGCGAGTCTGCAAAAATAGAAAATCGTTGAGCCGCATCGACCCTGGTGTTCGCGATGAGTGCATTCTGGAAAGGCAGCGAGGTAAGTGTTGCCGAGGTATTTCATATCCTGGTGGATTGCCGTCGCGGATGTGTAATAGCCATCGACCGTCATCTGTTTGAGCAACGCGAAAAATTGTTCCAGATCAGTCTGCGGATTCCCTTCGTTGACCGCGGCTTTCCGCAGGGCTTCGGCCAATGATGAGCGAGCTGCCTCCTCGCGTATCAGCCGGAGCCCGTCTTGCCATTGCTTCTTGCAGTGCTTGCAGCGATGAAAAAGCTAGAGACGTCTTTGGACGCCATGAGCCAGCACCAAAAGTGCACCAAATTAATTCTGGCAGTTGTGGTAAGCTGTTGAAAGTAAACGCCGGAGAGGTGGCAGAGCGGCTGAATGCGGCGGTTTGCTAAATTTACCTACCTTGCCCTTGCTCGCTGCTGTTCACGTGTTTTGTTAGAGTTAGAAGTTCTCATTTGCGCTGGGCTCATCTCATTTGCAGCCTATTGGCCAGCAACTGGCCAGCAGAATTCCGTCTCTTCGAGCTACGTTTTTGAGTCTGGATGACGATTTCCGAACCTGGTTTCGAGCACTCGTTTCCCTTTCCGCGCCTTGAACAACCAATCCTCGGTTGGGAGCTACTTTGTACCAGTGACACATCTGGGAGTTGATCGGTTCGGTCAACCCTGGCGCGTTTGCACTAACGTTTGTCGGGACTAATCCGACGAACGAGCTAATTACTTCCGAGTTGTCGTTAACCGCCAGCAGACGGCGACTTGATTTACTTATACCGGACACCGGCAGCAGAGCCAGATCCCAGTCTGCAATCGCGTTGGTTGCATCGTCCCAACCGGCAGTGATAAGTTTCACACTATGGGCCCGGCGCCGACCATCACGATTCATGTCCCGGGTCCGCTGCGCACGTACTGTGCGGGCGCAGCGCAACTCTCGATCTCGGCACACACCGTGCGCGCCGCACTTGAGGACCTCCAGCGGAGCCAGTCCGCTTTGTATCGCAATGTCTGTGACGAAACGGGTACGGTACGCCGGCACCTGAACGTGTTCGTGAACTCGGACAATGTGCGCGATCTCAACGGGGTCGACACGACGCTGGCGCCGGGGGACGTGGTCACGATCCTGCCGGCGGTTTCAGGAGGCTAAAGATGGCGGATCGAATCATTCTCACCATCGGCACCAAGAAGGGCGTGTTCGTCGCGGATGCCGCGAAGCCGAGGCGCAGCTTCGCTCTGCGCGGGCCCTTCGGTCCGGGCATCCCCGTATACTCGACGCTGATCGATACGCGCGGAACACCGCGCCTCTATGCTTCGAGCTGCAATCCGTTTTTCGGCATGAAAGTGCTGCGTTCGACGGACATGGGGAAAAGCTTCACGGAGACGAAATCAGCGCCAGCGTTCCCCAAAGACGACGGCCGCGCGCTCGTCAACATCTGGGGACTTGAGGCTGGTGGTGGCAAGAAGGATATATGGTGCGGCGTGGAGCCGGCGTCCTTGTTCAGGAGCCATGACGGTGGCGATTCGTGGGACCTGGTGCCTGGCATTAGCAACCACGATCACGCGCGAAAGTGGCAACCCGGCAATGGCGGGCTCTGCATGCACACGATCATTCGCGACGGGAATCGCGTGCACTTGGGCATCTCAACGGGCGGCCACTATTTGAGCGAGGACGGTGGCGAAACATTCAGGGCGTCCAATCAAGGCGTCGGCGCTGGCTTCGCGCCCGACCCCTATCCCGAGTTCGGTCAGTGCGTTCACAAGATCGCGCGGCACGACGACGCGGCCGGTCGGCTCTACATGCAAAACCACGGCGGATGGGCAGATTGGACGGGGCCTGGTGGGCCCCGGCCGGACATTGGCGTACTACGCAGCGACGACTATGGCCACTCGTGGCGGTCGATCGCTAAGGGATTGCCGTCGGACTTCGGATTTCCTATCGTGGTCCACCCGCACGACGCCGATACGGTATACGTCATGCCCCTTGAGCCGGCGACGCGCTCCTGTCCCGGCGGCGCGCCAGCGGTGTGGCGCAGCGAAAGTGGCGGCGAGTCGTGGAGCCGGCTCGCACGTGGGTTGCCGAGGAAGCAGAGCTACTTCACCGTCCTGCGCGACGCTATGGACATCGATCGGCTCAAATCACCTGCACTCTACTTCGGCACGACGACCGGTCAGCTGTGGATCGGGAGGGAGGGTGGTGAGCAGTGGGACTGCCTGTTCGATTCGCTGCCCCCGATCGACAACGTCAAGGTCGCGGTCGTGTGATACCAGCGTAGACCTTCCCTGGTCACTAGGACGTGCTACTCGTTGAAGTGACGCACCCGGATAGTGGACGGATTATGTCGACAAACCTGACCTTACCGGATTATGGAAGGGTAGCCCGCCGCTCGCCCGCAGATTAGTGGGCATGGGCCGTGGGCAGCCCGGCTCCCCAGACCGGGCTCGTGACGGCGATCTTCTCGAAATTCGAAACAATCGCTTTGCCTCGAGGTATCGCGTTCTTCACGGCGGGCGAAGATAGGGACGCCTCGTGACTGGCCATGCTGTCCCACACTTCAGTTACCCAGATCGTATTTTCGTCAGTAGCGTCTTTTGCCACAACGTAGCTGAGACAACCTGGCATATCGGCTGCGCTCTCCTTCAAGATTTCGACCATTTCGTCGCGCCTGCCAGGGAGAAGAGTTATCTTTGCAATTAATCCCCACATACCGCTTGCCTCCTGTGAACCCGTCAGAACGGGCGTGAGCGCCACCGCACCGAGGTACTCCAAAAATGTCCGCCGGTCTATTTGCACCCTGTAATTATACGTATGCTGATTGAGGAATGGCGCGATTCCGAGTGGATTGTCGGTTACTCTTCCCTTACCGGATTCCGGATTAAGGAAGGTTTGCCCGTGATTCGGGCGCAGTCGCCATTTGGGGGGGACAGAGCGGATCACATCCTTGGTCAGCCAAAGGGCAAGAAGATTCGGGCCGTCCCGGCAACTCACACCACCCCAATTTCTGGAATGCGGCTTTTTCAGGACATAGCTAGTTGCTGAGGCCGCGCCCTCTTTTACTCGTCTCGCAGGGCGGCCATGGGGTCGACGCGCATCGCCCGACGAGCGGGAATGTAGCTTGCGAGCAATGCCACACTACAAAGGAGCAGCGTGACACTTGTAAAGGTGAACGGATCAGTGCTGGTAACTCCGAAGAGTAGGTCCTCATTATACGCGTTACCGCGTATGCTCCGACGAGACCGAACCCGACCCCCAGCAACGTCAGGGTCATGCTTTCACCGAAAATTAGTTTAAGGATGTCTACAGGACGTGCTCCTAGCGCCATTCGGACGCCAACCTCACGCGTGCGTCGGCTAACTGTATAGGCCATCACGCCGTAAATTCCGATCGCGGAAAGCAGCAAGGCAATGCTGACGAAGCTCCCGAGAAGAAAAGTGCGAAATCGAGGCTGCGCCGTAGACGCTTCCATCAGCTCATCCAGTGTGACGACGCGAGCCACGGGCTGCTCTGGGTCGAGCGCCGCGACTTCGTGTCGAATTAGCCCAGCAAGGCCCATCGGGGCATTCTTTGTGCGAACCACAAGCGTCTGCCATGGCATGGGCTCCTGTGTATAGGGAATGTATATCCCCGGAGCGGGTCCCTCGCTCAAGTTCGTCTGCCTTATGTCTGCAACGGTCCCCACTATTTGACAATGGCCAGCACCAAACGCCGCCATCTCGATAAATCGACCTACGGGGTCTTCGTTAGGCCAGTAGAGGTGGGCAAGAACTTCGTTAATGACAGCGACGTGAGGCGAATCTTTCGTGTCATGTTTGGAGAAATAACGGCCGCTTCGCAAGGGAATCCTCATTACGTCGAAATAATTGTTGGAGACAATGCGTGCGTCGGCTTATGGCTGCTCAGATAATCTCCCGAACGCGCGGCCGTCGATTCGAAAGCTAGTGTTCCAAACGCGTCCCTCAATTGGCAACGCAAGCGTCGCGCCGGCGGATTCCACTCCGGGCAACGCTTCAATGCGAGCGAGCAGCTGTTCGTAAAACCCTGTCCAATTCCTCCAATTGGCATCTTCACTTTCATCCGCCATCGATCGGTAGACTTCAACGGTTAGCAGATGATCGGTACGGAAACCAGGATCAACTTGGTCGAGAAGAAGCAGACTCTTTCCCAACAATCCCGCAGCCGTGAGCAAAACCAAGGACATCGCTAATTCAGCGACCACCATTACTTGGGTCAGAGGTCTGCGAGCTTCTAGGCTTCGCCCGGTCTGTTTCAGAGACGCATTGAGATCCCCTTGCGAAATCTGCCAAGCTGGCGCGAGACCAAAGAGGATTCCAGCCAACACCGAGACCAGGCCGGTAAACATGAGCACCGGCAGATCGATATGCGCGGAGGAGATTCTGGGGATTTCCCTCGGCGACCAAGCGACCAAGACACCCATAAACGAGAAAGCAAGGAGCGATCCGAGTGCGCCGCCGGCAACCGCCAGCAGTAGGCTCTCCGTTAGCAACTGCGCGATGATTCTGCGCCGCGTCGCTCCCATCGTGGACCGAATAGCCCTTGTTGTGTTGAAGTATTTCGATCGCACCATTTGGCACCGGGCGATCATACGCGCGCCAAGAAGTATAGAGGTATCGGTTTATCGGTATTAGGAATAATGAGCTGGTTATTAAATCGGATCATCGACAACTGGGGTGTGAATCACTACTCTCGAACTCCTGTGGGCGAGGTGATGCGGCGAATACGAATCGAGGATTACGCATCAAGAATGGCCGCAGAGCGAACACCGAACAAAGAATAGGTTGTCTAGAAATTCCTCCGCACAGATTTGGGGAGACTTGATCTTAGTACTACGGTATTGCCCTTACGTTCGATTCCAGAATTCACCTGATTGATTCTCCCAGCAGTTGCATTCATTTTCGTGCGCAGCTTCCGCAAGTTCGCGGGGCTGGCGCGTGGGCGTCCCAGACCTAAACCAAGCGCAAATTCGCTGTCAACTGGGCCTATCACAAGGATTTTGGGAAGCAATATACAAGACGGCAGAGAGTGCGCGTGCGCGAGCTCCCCTCCAGTGAAGCCTAAGGAGCAACTGCAGGGAGCAAATCACTCGTTGAGCACACCCCTAATATAGCGCGAAAGGAACGGAACATGAGTCAATTTGGAATTTCTCACGTCTTCCAAGTCCAAGAAACCCAACGTCTTAGGAGAAATCCACTGACAACGAAGAAAGTTTTCGCGTTAGTGTTTTTCTCTCTGCTGACAGGTGCAACTTTGCTTGGCCAAGCGCCCCAGTCCAACCAACATTTAACCCTCCGCGGTGTTGGAACACTAAGTGGACAGGCAGGCGTGAGTCCGACCGAGGTTGGCCTGGAAGTCCAACCCTACCACCCAGGCCACAATGCCGCTGACGTCCGCCCCGCAATGACGAGTGGACTGGCGGTTCCGCTTGTGCCGCTTGCTCCCCCGATGCCCAGTCCCCAAGCCGTTGTCAATCCGGATCCAGGATTCTCCGGCTTTCCAGGCCTTACGCACTATGACCAGCGGTTCGCTGGCACAGGCAACTACACAAATACGCAGTTTAGCCTTGAGCCGCCCGACCAGGGGCTCTGCGTAGGAAACGGTGTCGTTATGGAGGCGGTAAACACTGCGCTGGCTGTTTACAGTCCTTCGGGCACCCGGCAGACCGGGCCAACGGCACTCAGCCAATTCTTTGGGCTCGCGCCCGAGGTCGTAAGACCCAGCGGTCCTTTCGGCCCTTTCATTTCCGATCCCAAGTGCTACTTTGATCCCGGTACGCAACGATGGTTCTTGACGCTTCTCGAGATCGATACCAACTCCGCGAACGGCGCCTTTGGCAATCACTCCTCGCTGCTGATCGCGGTCAGTCAGAGTTCAAATCCGACCGGTGCGTACCTTCTGTATGCGTTGGATACCACCGACGATGGTACCAATGGTACCCCGAGCCATGCTAACTGCCCCTGCTTCGGGGATCAACCACTGATCGGCGCTGATGCCAACGGTTTTTACATCAGCACGAACGAGTTTGCCATACATTCAAACAATTTTAACGGCGCGCAAGTCTATGCCATGTCCAAGTCTGAGTTGGAGGCGGGTACGGGGACGATTGTTGTTCACATCAACGCTGGTGCCATGCCCACTCCCGATGCAGGTGGCGTCTGGTACTCCATCCAGCCGGCAACTTCGCCTAGCGCCGGGGAAGAGTCCTCGGGGACCGAGTACTTCCTCAGCGCACTCCAGTTCGGCCCGGCACCCACCGACAACCGCATCGCCGTGTGGGCATTGACAAATACCGGCTCGCTGAAGACCCCCACACCAAACGTAACCCTAAAGAATAAGGTGATTACTAGCGAAAATTACACCCAGCCCGAGACCAACGCACAGCAGAAGTCAGGCCCGACACCGTTTCGCGACTCTCTCGGAGATGTTGATCCATTCGAGCAGCTGGCCAGCAATGATGATCGGATGAACCAGGTCGTCTTCGCGAATGGCAAGTTGTGGTCAGGCGTGAACACCACCGTGATCGTTGGAGGAGTGCCTCACGTGGGGATTGCCTTCTTTGTCGTCAAACCCTCGGTGAGCTCCAACGTGCTAAGTGCCAGCATGGACGACCAAGGTTACGTGGCGGTTGCCAATGAAGATGTGCTCTTCCCGTCCATCGGTGTGACGGCCAGTGGCGTAGCGGCCATGGTGTTTACCCTCTCGGGGCCGAATTACTTTCCTAGCGCGGCTTACAGCCCGATCAGCGCGGGCGCCAGCGATGTACGGTTAGCCGGTCCTGGCATTGGCCCTGAAGACGGATTTTCTGGTTATGCGTCCCAGGGATCCCCAACTCCCGGAGTGGCACGATGGGGCGATTACTCAGCAGCAGTAGCCGACGACGCCGGCAACATCTGGATAGCCACGGAGTATATTGGGCAAACTTGTACCGACGCCCAGTATAACCTGGATAAAACTTGTAATAAAACGCGAACCCAGATCGCCAATTGGGGCACATTCATCGGAAAAGTGCCTGCGTGCAGCGGGGCAGACGGTAGCGGCGACGTGCCCGGCAAGAACGGGGGCAGCGCCCGCTTCGACCTCCATGAAGACGATTGCGATCGACAGCAGGACAGCGCGGATTTCAGCGATCCAGGTTCGGGAACTGATTTCCGCTCCACGCAGGTCAATTCGGTGAGCCGTGACAACGTGGCGCATACCGTCACGATCGCAGGATTGGGCACCAATAACGGCTTGCCGGCAGCATTCACCATCGTCGCCGTGGATAGCTCGCTGGTGCCGCCAGGGGCGTTCAGCATCACACTCAGCAACGGCTACATCAACAGCGGCAATCTACTCGACGGGAGTATTGCACTCCACTAACCACTTCCGCATGGTGGCTGGGAGCCTACGCACAGCCGGTCTCCCAGCCTGTGATTACCGAGAATTCCGTCCGCATCCTTGTGGCACGGTGATCGCAGGTCTCGTTGATGAACTGGCGATCGTGCCGACAATCGCAATGGACCTGGAGGATCAGGAGTCTGTGTGTCGCACGGTCGACGAGTACTTCCAAGTGCAGGGAGTCTGTGTCACGAAACAATCCGGTGTTGGATCAGCAAGAGTTTGGTCGGGTAGATCAAACAAAAGCGGCATTTCCGCTCCGGGAAGGCAAACGTCGATGCAACTGGCTTGCTCCGGCTAAGCGGCGCGTCACTGGTATCGGTGGTGTAATCCCCCGACCTGAGGCACTTCACTGCACATATCTACTGTCTGCAGATAAAAGCTGTTTGTGGTTTCAGATATTTGGCGTCGAAGCTCACCCCTATGGTTCGCCAAAACTTCAGCCGAGACCCAAAACGGGGCAGTTCTTGGTGGAGTAGGTAGACGATTATCGGTTCAATACAGCAAGAAGACTCTGGAGGGGGCCAACCCGCGTGCGGGTGGAGCGCACTTATATACTTATATATAAGGACCGGTCGAAAATCGATCCGGACCAAGCTTGTCCTGAAACCAGACCCGGTAATCGTTGGCGCGGTGAAGAAATCCATGGCCGCAATCGCTTCCCGATGGTTTCGAAGGAAGGCCAGCCAGCGCTTGGCTCGGTCAGGATCTCTCGGTGCTCGCTTCATCCAACGGGAGATAGTTCTCTCGGAAAGTTCAAAACCGAGCGTGCGGAGTTCCCCATGGATCCGCGGCGCTCCCCAGGTCGAGTTCTCAACGACCATACGAAAGATCGATTCCCGAACCTCCTTCGGTGTCGGTCTTCTTCCGACCGGCCTCCGGACTCTGGAGATCAGACGCCAGTGGATTCGAAAACCAGTCCAGTGCCAACGGACGACGGTTTCCGGCGTGACCAGGATGAGAGAATGTTTCCAATGAGACCAAACCCACCGAGCGATTACCCAGAAGAGCTTATCGAAGAGGCCGAGACTAGGGCGAGGATGTCGACGCTTCAGCGCGACGAGTTGTTGACGCAAAGCGAGATTTTCGAGAAGGAGACTTCGCCGCTCACGAAAGAAGCGGACCAGCATTCCGAAGCAGAGCCCGACGAAGCGAAACATGGTCAGGATTTATAACAGAATGGTGGTGGGATGGCAGCAGCTATGTTATTGATTTCACGGTCGGCTGGAACGCCGGGCCAGCACCAGCAAGCGTTACTGGGAGATCTGGGAGAATCACATATCCGCACGAATCGGTATGTTGCGCGTGCGGGACGTTCGCACCGTTCACGTCAGCCGGATGCTGCGGGCCATCGCCGCAGAAAACGACCTGGCGAAAAACACGCTTCAGCGCATCAAGTCCGTGCTGAGCGGCATTTTCACGTTTGCAAAGAATGAAGGTACGTTCGACGGTGCGAATCCGGTTCAGGGCGCTTTGCTCCCCAGCAAGACGCGTGAAGCGAAAGAGACTTTCGCTTACGACCTGAGCCAGATTCTTCAGATCCTGGATGTCTTGCCACTTCTTCCCAAGGGCGCTGTCGCGACAGCATCGTTTGTTGGGCTGCGTGCGGGTGAACTGCGGGGAGTGGAATGGCCGGACTACAACGGCACAGAAATGACGGTGAGCCGGTCCATCTGGAAGTCGGTAGTCAACCGACCAAAGACCCAGGCGAGCCGGAATTCGGTTCCAGTGATCCCTGCGTTGGCAACGATTCTGGACGAGTACCGCATGAGCATGAATAACCCAAAGTCCGGAGTGATATTTCACTCCGGCGATGGGCGTCCGATGGCAATGGACAAACTTGCGAGAAGCGTGATTCGGCCAGCAATCGAAGCGATCGGGCTGCCATGGTTTGGGTGGCACGGGTTCCGGCGAGGTGTTGCTTCGAACCTGTACGCATTGGGCGCTGACGACAAAGTCGTCCAGCGCATATTGCGCCACGCCAAACCGCACGTGACCAAGGAACGCTACATCAAAGTGTTCGATCCGGCGGTGCTGGAAGCGATGCGGCGAATGCAAGCAACCTTGGAGGAATTACGTCGTGGCCAGCAAAAGGCCAGCAGCTTTTTGTCGATTGATGGTAAACTGTTGAAACCAAACCGCGGAGAGGTGGCAGAGCGGCTGAATGCGGCGGTTTGCTAAACCGTTGTAGGGGCTAAAACCTCTACCGGGGGTTCGAATCCCCCCCTCTCCGCCAGATTTCCCCTCTTGTGTGTTTCGCGGATGGTTTTGCCGCAAAGCATGAAACCGGCGAGATTTTTGAGCCTTACTCGCAGGCGTGTCTGGACGGGAACCGGGAACAAAGCCATCTCGATTGGACATTTTCAGCTGTGGCAACTCCTTCTCGTTCAGCTTCGCTTTTTCGCTCACAATTCTGTTCATACATATAGAGAATGAACGCGGTGACGGCGGACTTTTCGTCGACGGTTACGAACAACGGGAATTGAAATACCATCGGACCGTCCCGTAATTGTCCAGAGAGAAGGGATCCGTGGCCCTATGAAGTTTCAGAGGATCATGTTCGTGCTAGTGATGGCCCTCTTGTTTTTTTCCGCCAGGGCGTATTCCCAGGCAGGAAAATCTGAGAAAAGCCCCCCCTCGCCCTCAGCCCCGTCCGTCGAAGTTTTCCTGGGACGCTGGGACTTGACGCTGGCGGCACCCGATCGGGAATATCCCTCGTGGCTGGAACTTCACGAGGAGGGTGGAAAACGCAAGACCGCTTCCCAGAGTTGAGCTGTCGAATGGCCGCCTCACGTTCGTTTCTCCCAAAGAGGAGGAAGACCGAGCCGAGGATATGGTTTTCGAAGGAACGCTCGTCAGGAAGACCACCCTGTCGGGGACTACGACTGGGCCAGACGGAACCACTTGGCAATGGATCGGCCGGAGAGCGCCGGCGTTGAACGTAAAAAGCTCACCGAAGTGGGGGAAGCCGATTCAGTTGTTCAACGGAAAAGATATGAGTGGATGGAGGATGGACGGAGCAGATACTTCCAGGTGGAAGGTCGAAGACGGTAACTTGCCAAGTCCTGGAAACGGTCCTGAACTGATCAACGATTCCAAATTCGAAGATTTTAAATTGCATGTCGAATTCAACTGCGCCGCTAATTCCAACAGTGGCATCTATTTGCGCGGCCGATACGAAGTTCAGATCGAAACCGACTCCATCGAGGAACCACCGAGTCACCATATGGGCGGCGTATACGGATTCTTGGCTGCTTCGCCGGAACTGTCCAGCAAGCCGGGAGAATGGCAGAGCCTTGATATCACGCTGATCGGACGATGGATCACTGTCGTCCAAAACGGCCAGACGATCATCGACAACAAGGAAATCCCGGGCATCACGAGTGGCGCCCTGGACAGCCACGAAGAACTGCCGGGACCCATCTATCTTCAGGGAAGTGAAAAAGGACACGTTGCCTATCGCAGTATCGTCATCACACCAGCGGAGAAGTAGCAAGAATCAGCACGCCCCGGTACGGACAATGACTCACTTCGTACGCGACATCCTTCGCCACCCAAACGAGTTATGGCGAACGATCGACTTTCTTTTGGAAGCACGCCGGCCCACTTTAGACGATGCGGCCTCTGCGATCCGCGGCGCTCGCCACGTCTACTTGACAGGAATCGGCCCCGACCTATAACGATCATTGTTAAACGGAATGTCAGCTCTGCCGAAAAGGATGCAAATCAGTACTCGTTTCCCAGTTCGGTGTTGTACATGATTCTAATCGTAGCGATTTCGGTCGCCGCGAGAGTCACAATTCCGATATACAAAATCAGTTCCTGCGAGCCAGCGAAGCAATGGGACACACTTCGAACAAATCGCTTGCCGCGAAAGCCTATAGCGACCGAAGTCACCAGATAACCAGCCACGATGAACCAATCCAGATGGATGAAGCCGAATCTCTCTGCCTACAGAACCGGCTGAGGTTTTACCGCGAGGAATTGAAGATTAGCGCCTGTGCAGTGCCATCCAAGCTAACGGCACATTGCTTCTATTTCTTCGATGGCCTGTCTTGCGGTGTTGGAGGCCACGAATGGGCCCAGCCTCCTCGTCGTGAAAGGTAGACTTGCCACTGGCTCGCCCAAGTGACGCACAATACGCAACGCGGCTCCGTACTGACCCTGGGTGGCCAGTGACTTGGCGCGCTTTAACCTCAGAGTGACATAAATCTCGCGCACATCCGTTCCGCCCTCCTCCTTCGCGAAGAATCGATTCACAAGTAGCTCTTCAGCAGGGTCAAATTCTCCGGTCTCGGCCAGTAGTCGCGCCAGCCGGAACACAAGAGCAGAGGGGGCGGACTGCAGGCCGGGGAAACTTTGGAGCGTGCGGGCCCTCTCGATGGCTGGCCGTCCGGCTTTGTCCATCGCTTCTTCCAGCCCGAGAATCAAGTCGACGTTTTGAGAATCGTAGCCCATCCCTTCGCGGAAATATTCAATCGCCCGTTCGGGTGATCCCCCGGATCGAAGCACCGCGTATCCCATATTGCGGTGCAGTGTCGGGATGGCCGGCAATATGCGACGCACCGCCTCCCATTCCTGCATCGCGGGCCCGGCCATGCCTCCCGAGAGGTAGAGTGAGCCCAGCAGCAAGTGAGCCGTTGCATCGTCAGGATTGACTTCGATGGCATGGCGCAATACGGGGAGGGATTCCGCCCGGTTGGGGAAGACATAGCTGGCGGGCATCCTGGAACCCGCGTCAAAGTCAGCACGGCCGTCCTTTCTGAGAGCGTAGCGGCAATGGCCGCGGTAGTAAGCAATTAAAGGATACGAACTGGGATGGAGAGCATCAGGCTCGCTAACGACTTCTGAGCCAGAGGGGTATTGCTGCGAGAGCACATCGAGCGCATCTTTATAAAGACCGAAGCGCATGTAATCCGCAGCGATCTCAAGAATCTGCTCGGGGTCCCCAGCCAGGTGCGCCAGCAAGGCCGGATCGTTTGTGCCCAGCCGCAGGGCTTCATAACGAAGCAAGGAACAGGTCGGATCCTTCTGCCTCCAGAATCCGAGACGCTTGCTCGCCTCGGCTCGACGCCGCAGTGTGCGCAAGAGTGCAACCTCCATGCCACCCACCTGGATCAAGTCGGGCCGGTTGCTGACAAGTTCCTGGGCAATGCTTAGAGCTCGCGCGCGCTGGCCCTCCCGTGATTCCAGGGCTGCCAATGCCATCATGGCGGCCGCGTGGTAGCTGCCAGATTGCTGGGCAAACTCCCAGTGGATTCGAGCAGCCCGGTCGTCTCCTTCGGCTGCCAGCGCCTGGCCCAAGTAATAGGCGGCCTCATGATCGCTGCTCACCAGGGCCAGTGCCTTCGAAAGATGCTGCACTGCTACCCAGTTCTCTTTGAGGACTACCTCGAGACGCCCGGCCGCGCGGTTAAGCGCAATGCTGTCCGGAAATTTGGCGAGTCCGCGCCGATAGGTCTTCAACGCAACCAGCAGTTCACCATTACTCTCCTGGTCTGTGGCTAGGATGAGGAAGTCAGCGGCGTCGAAAGTCGCTTCCGGCGGGCGTTCGTGGGACGGTTGCTTGCCTGTCTGAATGTTTTCACGACTGGCAAAGTCGTACTTGCCTTCGGTGTGCTGAAGGAGTATTTGGCCCAATTCGTTCCGCAACTCGATCGTGTAGGTTGCAGTTGAGGGAAGGCCGGAAAAAATCTTACGGAAGGTTTTTCGCGGTGAGAGCGAAGCGCGCGCGAATGCGAACGTTTGCAGGCCGTCCAGAACACTCACCCGCGCATTCCGCAACTCGCAAGTCACGTTGAGAATGACCTCTACCGCTACCGTGTCCGAGCTCACGGCCCCGCGGTCCAGATTGAGCACCGCGTCTCGGTTTGCTCGAGAGACACCGCCAAGCTCGCGAATGGGAATCCAGCATTCAGTGAAAGAGCGCGACTCTTGCGGTTCCAGGAACCCGTAGGTTTCCTGATCTCGAAATAATCCGGCTTGAACCTCTACGTAGGCACTGTTGTTGTCCGACAGGGCAGCCCGCCAGTCCAGCCCGTCTTCGTCGCTCCCCCATGACCAAATCTTTTTCGTAGGAAGATCCAAAGGCGACGAGTAGTGCACAACTCCCGATTGGGTCCGCGGATGATACACCGCCATATACGGCTCGCGGCTCGCGTAACTAAAGCGGGAGACCGGACCGTACTTTTGATTCCCGACAATGCTCTGATCCACGCCGGCCAAATTCACCGGCCAAGTATCTATGTCCGCGAATCCATGTCCGGCAGTGAATTCCATGGGATAGAGGATGCGGCTGTCGTCCCAGACTTCAACGGCGGCATTGGTCCACCAGTAGAAACGGTGACGAGTGTTGCTGCGGTTATAGAGTGTCGTCCTCTGCTCCAGGTAGGCGCAGCCCGGATCCAGCGTGAGTTGCACGCGCCACTGCATGCCGTAGACGCGATCGATATTGCCGACCCATATCGAGGCACCTCCGTTGCGTTCTCTCCTCATCGCGAAGTCTACGGGCGAAACCGTTATCCAATTGTGCGAAACGGGAAAGTTGAACTCGATGCCGAGCGCGGCCCACATTCCGCGGTATGCAACTCGCCCATACTTGATGCTGGGGTTGGCATAAAATATCGAAGCCCCGTTGATCTTGTCGATACACGTATAGACGTGGCCTCCAAGGTCAGGCAAAACAATACATTTCAGATATTCGTTCTCTAGATTGAGCGTTCGCCACTTGCGGGGAACGCGATGATCGACCAAATTGTGGCGCAAAGTGTAGGGGTAGTTGTGGAACCTGCCGGTGTTGAAAAGATCGAAGGGCGGATTCGGATCGGGGAGTCCCTCTTCGGAGGTGGGGATCACCATTGAGTCTTCCCAGAGTCGCACGCGCGGTGCTGGCCTACGCATGATTCGTCACCATGGCTCCACGCAGCAAGGCGTAAGCGCCAACTAAACCGCAACTCGATGCTTTCGCACCGAGATCATCGCTTCTTCCGCAACATCGGGTGGCTCCTCCGAAAGAGTGTGGCGCAGAATCATTTTTGTGTCTGACCTGCACTGGCTTCGATCAACTGCTGTACCGGTGCAACCACTAGGAGCAGCAGGTCTGCTCTTGGTGTTCTCGCCCGCTCGATTAGCGCGAGTTGCTGCGCCCTCCACGACTCAGGGCCGGGTTCGGATTTATCGAGATAATCCAGCGCTTGCAAGCCCGCAGCACCGAGGGCGGAAAGGTCTTGCGACAGGGGTGTGACTTCGAGCAGGAGAAATGATCGCTGCAGCAACGGACGTAGCTTCATATCGTTATCGCGCCAGGTTGTGAGCAACATCCGAACCTGAGCTTCAGCGGCTTGGTCTTTACAGCCGCTCTGCATGTAGGCCTGCACCTGATCGCGAAAATGACGTGCTGCATCGCTCTCCGGGCTCACGGCGTCGATCAGGTGGTTCAAGGGAGCTCGAAAGTCCCAGGGGCCTTTCACATTGCTAATGCGCGCGTAGTCCTTCACAGGCTCGACCACGTCGGCAAGCGTGCGCAGGGCGGAGATGTCTTCAGTTCCAGACATGCGGTGAAGCATCTGAAACCTGCCGGTTCGGTGCTTGAGCCCCAACCAGTCGAGCCGCCAATTCAGTTCGGCGAGTCTGGCGTACATCGAGCCGACATCTGTAACTTCCTGCGGAGACCACAAGCGCTCGGCAATCGCGGCGGTTCGCGGCCACACTCGGGAATCGAGGATCTCGGGCGTCACCCATTCCGTCCACATGCACGCCTCGCCGCCGAGGATGCGGCTCTTCTCCTCGGGGCTCAACGTTGCCGCGGCTCCGCTCATCGGATCGACGGCATAGTGCCGCGCAGCCGGCCACATCAAGTCGATGTAGTAACCAAAGGAGAGCAGGCCGCTGTAACCTTGCTTCGCGGCCGTGGCCAACGATTCCTGGCCGCGCCAGGAATGAATGACGATAGTCTTGGGCAAATCAGGATGCAGTATCTCGTCCCACCCAACCATCAGCTTGTGGTGTTTCGTCAGGATCTTCTGCAGGCGTTGATTGAAGTAGGCCTGCAGATCCTGGTTATTCTTCATGCCGTGCGAGTGGATGAACGCCTGGATCTTCGGATTGGCGTCCCAGTGCTTTCCATCGACCTCGTCTCCGCCAATGTGAAAGTAGGCGTCGGGGAAAAGCTTGGCCATCTCGTCGACGAACTTCTCGAGGAATTTATAAGTCCCTTCCTGTGTGGGGTCAGTAACGGAATCAGGTCCTTCTGGATCGACCTTGTAAGGACCGGGGTTGCTGGCCAGTTCCGGATATCCGACAAACCAAGACCGGCTGTGGCCGGGCGTATCGAACTCAGGAAGGACGCGGATGCCGCGATCGTGCGCGTAGGACACAAGGTCGCGGAGCTCGCCTTGCGTATAATACATGCCATCGGATCCCATCTCGTGCAGTTTAGGAAAGCGCTTACTCTCGACGCGAAAGCCTTGGTCATCGGAGAGGTGCAGGTGCAGGACGTTCAACTTTACCGCCGCCATCCCATCCACATTACGTTTGAGCACATCGAGCGGAATGAAGTGGCGGCCGACGTCGATGAGTAGTCCCCGCCAAGGGAAGCGGGGTTTGTCTTTTATGGTGACGGCAGGCAAGGCGAAGCCGGCCGGAGTGGTTTCGACGAGTTGAAGGAAAGTTTGGAGTCCATAAAGGATGCCCAGTGGGGTTGGCGCGGTGAGTTTGGCTCCGGAATCCGTAATTGCAAGCTCGTAGGACTCATCCTCGCCGAGCTTTTGCACGGGCTCGCGGCCGTGGTCGGCGTGAATGGAAAGGGTTGGGCTGGCATCGGCTGGTTTGTGTTTGAGGAGTATTCCCGTTTGCTGGGAAAGCTCGGCAACAAACCTCTGTACACCGCGTTCCAACGTTGCTTCCTGAAAACCTGTGACCGCAACGGAAAAGAATTGATCAATCGGCAGTTGTCCAGTTCCAAGTTGAACAGAGGACGGCATGGGCATGAGGTTGAGCTCGCGCTGCCGTTGTGCTGCAGTTGTAGGTGCAAGTAGAAAAAACGCGTTAAGGATCAGCAGAATTCGCATAAGTTCAGCGCCACCGTCTAGTTTTTAATTTCGTTTTAATTCGTTTTCATTCTTTTTGCTTCTTTTGTTTATAATAACGATCGAAGGCCGTGCAAGCGAATTTTGGGAGCATATCCGGCGCTTATCGTTTCTTGAGGGGGCGAGGCGAGATTCCGGGATTCCAATTGCAACCTGCCAGGCTGACCCGCGAATGCGGCTTCATTTCAACAACTTGAGTGCATTGTCTCGATATATTTGGCTCAAAACTTCATCGGGCAAGTACAGCCCGTAGATGTTCCATCGCCCCTGTCGCGAGGCATGCGACGGGTACTCGAAGTACTCATCGGCAGTCTCCAAAAATCGAAAGTGCAGTCGGTACATCTCCCTCTCTGGCACTAGGTCTGTGCCAAAAAGGATGCGGTTGGCGTAGTTCAAGAAGAATTTGCGGGCCGAATATGGTTGCCGGCCGAGCTCTGCAGTGCGCGCTCCTATGTCCACGTAAACATTTGGATAGACATCAAGGAGTTGGCTCACATAAGACAGATTCTCGGGCCGCTCAGCCAGGTGGGCGGCGATGAACGTCGTACGAGGATGGCGAGCAAAGACGCGGTCGCGCTGTGCCAGCAGTTCATCCTTGGAATATTCTGACCCGTGAAAACTCCAATCGGGATGCGCGGCCAGCTCTTCATAGCGTTCATTGAAACGATCGATGGGGAGAAAAAACGCGTCCGGATCCGCGGTATGAAACATGACTGGAATACACAGGTCTGCGGCCTTCTCAAAAAGTGGCGCTAGCTGATGATCATCCACTCGCATCAATTTGCCATGTGAGTCACGGAGAGTTAGGCCAAGATCCTTCCAAATCTTGATTCCGCAAGCACCTTTCGCAACTAGACTTTCGAGGCGTTCCACACTACGTACAAAAAAACCGGGCTTCTGCAGATCGGTCCAATCCATCCACGCGATCGTGGCGAAACGATTGGGAGCAACGCTCTGGAAGCGATTCATGACTTCGAGCGCCTCATCGCCAACACGCATGGTGATGTTGACGATTCGTTCGATGCCACACTCGTCCATCACCTTCAAGATTTCCTTCGGCTCTTGCGCATCGAGATGATTGTGATAATCAATCGCTGGAAATCTAGCCCTCTTCACCTCGTGTACGGGAGTGGCGATCATGGCATGCGGCTCAAAATCACACAGCCGAAGCTCCGTTTCAGCCTTGGCGCTGACCATGGCGATGAACTTGTCTGTGGAGGGAGCCTTCCCTGTCATGATTCCCTGTCCTTCTGCTGTAAGAGGCGCTTGAGCATCTCACGCAAATCTGCGAAACCGCGCAGTGTCACCACCACTGTAATGGCAGCAAACGAGGTACCTGCTATCACGAGGCTTACTGTCCAGAACCACAGCCAGTACCTCATGGTGTCCTCGGTGTCGCCGAGACAAGACTGGAGGGGTCCTGCTTGTTGGGGGTCGGAGGCCCTATCAGCGACCCAACCACCAACCCCGTTGCCGCCAACCCGAAAGCGGCAAAGCCAGTGACGTTTTCGTTCCAGTGCAAGAAGAAAAAGGGGATAATTGCGCCGGCTGCTCCCATCAGCATCGCCAGATAACCACCCGTTGTGTTCACGCGCTTCCAATAAAGCCCGCCAACTACACAAACAAATGCGCCAGCCAGGAAGATCGTGCCCGTAATATTGAGGTACAGGTAGATGGCTCCTGGAGGAGTGTAATACAGTCCCCAGAACATGAGGAATAGTCCCACGAAGAGATTGGCAAGTCGATTCACCCAAATCTGTCCTCTTGTGCTGAGCGGCGGCTTACCCATGACCTGCCGAGTCGGCAATATCACGTCCTGCGAAATCACCGCACTCCAACCCAAGAGATAGGAACTGTTCACCGACATCGTCGCCGCCAGCATCCCTGCGATCACAATTCCTTTCACCCCGGGCCCCAGCATGCTCGCCAGCATTGCCGGCATTGCGTCGATCGGGGCCAGCGTCACTCCATCGACAACCGGCAGCGGGACACCTTTTTCCAGAGCTCCCACTCCAAAAAGCGTCAAAGCTGCAATGCCCCAGAGCATGGGTAGCATTCCGCGCCCCAAAAAGATGAAGCCCGTCCAGGTCATCACACGCTTGGATGTTTCTGGACTCTTCGTCGAAAACATACGCATCGCAGTAGTTTGCCAACAAGTATGAATTGAGAACCAAAGGAGGATTTGCCATACGATGAATGTCACACCAAACTTGGGATTGGCAATAGGATTGAACCCTGGCGCGCCCATTGTCACGCTCACTTTGTGGATGATGTTGGCCCACCCCACGTGATGCACTGAGTAGACTGACACCAAGATCGTAGCCACCGACAGGAGTACATACTGAATGAAGTCTGTAATCACCACCGCGACCATGCCGCCCAGTACCGTGTATAACAATTCAAGCACGAGGATCACGGTCATGACCGCAATGAGATACTTGGCATTGATCCCGCTGACGATCGTCAAAAACTCGCCTTCGATCTTGAGGAAGACACCCATGTTCAGAATCCCACCGAGTGCCACAAGGACTCCGGTGACGAGCCGTAACCCCCGGCTGTATTTCACCTCGAAAAACTCCGGCACGGTCATCAGTTTCAGTTGTCGGAGGCGGCTTATGACCAACCCGGTGCGGCCAATGATAATCATCACGAAGCCAGAGATCAGTGCTGCCGCGAAAGCGGAAAACCCGTACTTGTAACCAAGTTCAGCGTTATACATGAAGGTGATCGTGCCAATCTCTGTCGCAGCCAGGGTCGCGATCCCTATATATGTTCCGAGTTCTCGGCCGGCAACTAGGTAGTGCGTGACGTTTCCGATGTACTTCTTACCGAGCAATCCGACGGCGAGAGACACGACCAGATAGCCGGAAACAATCGCCCAATCTAAAATGGTGAAGTTCATTGGTTTCCCGCATGCGGCCCGTTTCTAGAACAGTTCGTCGACCGGCCCGTGAATTTGCATCGCTGACGAACCAATAAGGGCCACCTCCCTGATGAAAGGTTCCTTCGGTGCCGAAAGGTATGCTGCTTCGGGCTGCGTGTCAATGGAGGCTTGTTTGCAGGCAACGTGGTTGCAGAGCAATTTCGAGCCTTCGCATGCGATTAGAGATCCTTCGTCACGGTGCTACCCAAGGCAGATTCCCTTCTTGGAAATCTCACCGAGCCGCTGCTGGTCGATGGAATTCCGGCCGAGGCAGCTAATTTCGCTCACACGGAAACTTCCAAGGCCATTTCTAGCGAGCGAAAGCGTGTGCCTGCGTCACAACTCAGCGGTGACGAGGAAATAGAAGTTCCGGGACGCTCGAGATTACTGGCGAAGACGCGGCGTGGCTCTCTCCCATCTGAAGTCTTCTTCTCTCGTTTCCCCTTGGTTGCACAATAGTTGCACGCTTGCGTCCGGACAAGGCAGATTTGGCCTGGATGAGGGTCTTAGCCCGAACATAAGTTTTTCGTTCCGAACACCAGGGGTTGGGTCCGCGTTCTTGCTAAATCGTTGTACGCGCTAAGACTCCCACCGGGGATTCGCATTCCCCTCTCTACCAGCAATTCATTCCACGGCGTTTACCCGCCCCGCTGCTCTCCAAGCTGTCAAATCCTTCCGCCTCAGACTTGCAAAGACCTTTGCCAAGACCATGCGACGCTCTCCCTGTGAATCCCATCAGGATTTTGCGTTCGAACCATAGGTGGACTCTGGGCATCCAGTGAGAGAGAATCTTCGCCATGTCCAACCGGCTCTATCGACCGCTGGCTTCGTTTCTATACCTATTCTTCGTCGCGTCAAACTTAACTGCACAAACTGCTCCAAACCCTTCTACGCCGAAGGAGCCTGCCCGCTACGCATATCTCGATCCAAGCCTCCCATTGGAACAACGAGTGAACGATCTTGTCTCCCGCATGACCCTCGAGGAAAAGATTTCGCAGATGCAGGACGTTGCTGCAGCTGTTCCGCGCCTCGGCATTCCCGCATACAACTGGTGGAACGAGGGCTTGCACGGCGTCGCGCGCTCGGGGAACGCCACCGTTTTCCCCCAGGCCATTGGTCTTGCCGCCACCTGGGACACCGGCCTGATCCACCGCGTCGCCGATGTGATCTCCACGGAAGCACGCGCTAAATATAATGATGCGATCCAACATGGAAATACGGGCCGCTATTTCGGTCTCACCTTCTGGTCTCCCAACATCAATATCTTTCGCGACCCGCGCTGGGGACGCGGCCAGGAAACCTATGGCGAAGATTCCTACCTCACCAGCCGCATCGCGGTGGCCTTCGTTACCGGCCTGCAAGGCGACAACCCGAACTATTTGAAAACTGTCTCGACATCCAAACACTTTGCCGTCCACAGCGGCCCGGAAGTTCTGCGGCATCGCTTCAACGTGCCGGTGTCCCCCCACGATCTGGCAGACACTTACACTCCCGCTTTTCGCGCCACGATCGTGGAGGGCAAGGCCGATTCGGTCATGTGCGCGTACAACTCCGTTCGTGGAGAACCGGCTTGCGCAAATCATTTTCTCTTCGACATGCTGCGCAACAAATGGGGCTTCAAAGGCTACGTCGTCTCGGATTGCTGGGCGATCAGCGACCTTCATCAGGGCCATGGTTTCGTCTTAACTCTCGAACAGGCCGCCGCGCTGGCGGTGAAGGCAGGAACAGACTTGAGTTGCGGCCCGGAATTTGGAGTGCTTCCATTCGCCGTTCGGAATCGCCTCATTTCGAACGACGACATCGATCGCGCCGTGCAGCGGCTGTTTGAAGCAAGGTTCCGGCTCGGCATGTTTGACCCGCCGGATCGCGTGCCCTGGTCGAAACTATCCATCGCTGACAACGATACTCCTGCGCATCGTCAGCTCGCCCTCGAAGCGGCGCATAAATCAATCGTTCTGTTGAAAAACGAACGCGGCACTCTGCCTCTGAAATCTTCCGTGAAAACACTCGCGGTCGTCGGTCCGAATGCTGATTCTCTGGGCGTCCTCCTGGGCAACTACAACGGTACACCCTCAAGCTACACGACCATTCTCGATGGCCTTCGAAAGCGCTTTCGCAACGCGAAGATCCTCACGGCATTGGGAGCTCCGGTCACCGAAACGAGCGCCGTTGTTCTTCCCTCCGAGCACCTTCGCACCGGCGGTGCGAACTCCCAACCGGGCTTGAACGCGGAATACTTTGCCAACGTCAGCCTTTCGGGCACTCCGGTTCTGAAGCGTTTGGATGCCAACGTGGATTTCGAGTGGAACAATGTTTCACCGGGCCCCGGCGTTCCTGCGGGGAATTATTCCGTTCGCTGGACGGGCGAGCTCGTTCCGCCCGTGGATGGTGACTACCGCCTGGGTGGCAGCACGGACGGAGGCTATCGTATTTACCTGGATGGAAAAAAGTTTGTGGATGACTCTGCACCCCATGGCACTCGTACGATGACTACGCTCGTTCATCTGCAGGCGGGCCATCCTTACCCGATCCGCATGGAGTACTTCCACGCCTGGTGGGAGGCCACCGCGCGGCTCCTCTGGTTGCCGCCGAATCTGTCTCAAGACGCCGTGAACGCCGCACGCAAAGCGGATGTCGTCGTCGCGGTGGTCGGCATCACTCCGCAGTTTGAGGGAGAGGAAAGCGATTCCAGCGATCCCGGTTTTTTCGGAGGCGATCGCCTGGACCTCAATCTTCCCCGGCCTCAACAAGAGCTTCTGGAATCCGTCGCTGCCACGGGAAAGCCCCTGATCGTGGTCCTCACCAACGGAAGCGCGCTCGCCGTGAACTGGGCTCAGGAACATGCCGCCGCCATCCTTGAAGCCTGGTATCCGGGTGAGGAGGGGGGCGCCGCCGTCGCCGACGTTCTTTCCGGCGAATACAATCCTGCTGGCAGGCTGCCGGTAACCTTTTATAAATCCGTCGTCCAGCTCCCGCCTTTTGGCAACTACTCCATGGCCGGCAGGACTTACCGCTACTTCACCGAACAACCGCTCTATCCTTTCGGCTTCGGTTTGAGCTTTTCTTCCTTCAATTATTCCGACGCGAAAGTAAGCCAGGCACAGGTCGCCGCGGACGCCACCGTCACAATCTCCGTTCGCGTGACGAACGCCAGTTCCGTCCCAGGCGACGAAGTTGTGCAGCTCTATCTCGCGCATCCCGGCGTCGAAGGCGCTCCGATTCGCGCGCTCGCTGGATTCCAGCGCATCCATCTCGATGCCGCCGCTTCCCAAACCATCGATTTCACCTTGCGGGACCGCGATTTGAGCATTGTCGATGAGACCGGAGTTCGCCGCATCGTCCCCGGCGCGGCCGATGTTTGGATCGGCAGTGGCCAACCGGTCGCCGGCCCCGGTCAATCACCAACCAAGGGCGTGCAGGCAAAATTCACGATCACTTCCGGCGCGATCTTGGACGATTGAGAATTTAAGAACCACCTTCTGAATTCACAATCGAGTTCAAGCACGAGAACGTTGTGCAGTTCACCAATGAATCGAAACCATGTCTCCGTCTTGCTCTTCCTTTTTCTTGCGAGCGCTCTCCTCGAAGCGCATGCACAAGTCGACGGCAAGTCTCTCGCGGAAAAGCTCGGCTTCGCCCGCGACGCGAAGCTCCTGATTGTTCACGCCGACGACGTCGGCGTAACTCATTCCGTGAATGTGGCAACGATCAAAGCTCTGGACACTGGCCTCGTCAACTCTGCCAGCATTATGGTGCCCTGCCCGTGGTTTCCTGAGATTGCCGATTACGCCAAGGCTCATCCCGATCTCGATTTCGGCCTTCACCTTACACTGACCAGCGAGCGCGTCTACTACCGCTGGGGCCCTGTTGCTTCAAGAGACAAAGTTCCGAGCTTGGTCGACGAGAATGGATACTTCCATCACGACTGGACGGCCGCGACAAAAATCAATCCAAAAGAAGTCGAGCTGGAACTTCGCGCGCAAATTGACCGCGCTTATGCCATGGGCGTCCGTCCCACGCATCTCGATTCCCATCAATATCGCCTCTACGAAAATGGCAAAGACCTCATGAAAGTAATTCTGCGCCTCGCTCATGAATACAAGTTGCCGGTTTTCGTCGCGCGCGATTGGTTCGCCGGCCGTCCCTACCTCGAATCCACGTTGACTCCTGCCGACATCGTCCTCGACCACACCGTCACCATCTCCCCCGACGTCCCGCCGGAAGAGTGGGCCGGCTTCTACAAGACCGCCCTAAAAACTCTTCAACCTGGCGTCACCGAGTTCGTCATTCACGTCGCCTTCGCCGACGAAGAAATGAAAGCTGCCACGCGCGAGCGCGACACCTGGGGCGCCGCCTGGCGCCAGCGCGATTTCGATTTCTTCACCAGCCCCGGATTCCGCCAGTTGCTTCAAGAACAAAACATCAAGCTCGTCACCTGGCGCGAACTCGCCCGCGCCGTCGACAAATGAATTCTGCCGCTCACCAACTCCGTCTTTCCTCCAGATGCTATTCCGCGCTACTTTCTATCTGAAAGCTCTCGTTCGAATGAGGCACACGCATGCTCGCTCAACCGGTTCCGCAAAAAAAATCCGCCTTCAAGAATCCCTTCCTCTATTCCTGGGCCGCACTCGCCATCGCCGCGCTCGTCGTGTGCGGAATTCTTTTCTCCCGCTGGCTGGAAAACCGCACCCTCGAAAAGCGCGCCAAAGAAGAGCGCACCCAGAAACAATTGGAGCAGGATCGCCTCGCCCTCGAACAACTCGGCGGAAAGGAGCTCGCCATCCAAAACTTCTACGCCGCTCCCGGAGCGATTCGTCGCGGCGAAACCGTCCAGTTGTGCTACGGCGTGGCCAACGCCAAGACCGTCAAGCTCGAACCCCAGCCCAATCCCGTCTGGCCTTCTTACTCTCGCTGTGTTGACGTAACCCCCACTAAATCAACTACCTACATATTGACCATTGCCGACGCCGCCGGCAACACCCGCACTCAGAGTCTTGAAGTAAAGGTCCGCTAACTGCCGGCAAGGCCGGTTCACGCCGATTCTTGCTCTTCCCCTTGTGACTTCAATTCCCCCGCATCTATAATGTTTCCTTACGCGGGGTCCGGCAGACCATCCGTTGGTCCCGGACTCCGCCGACTTTTTTAGCGAACTGACACTCGATTACCATGTCCGACCCACTAGCCAAGATTAAGAAAAAGCTCCAGGACGAAATCGACCAGCTCTCCCACGAGCTCAGCGTCGAGCTTCCCAAGGAGATCGCTGTCGCCCGCGCCCACGGCGACCTCTCCGAAAACGCCGAGTACAAGTACGCCAAGGAACGCCAGGGCTACGTCAACCTCAAGATCACCCATCTCAAGAAGCGCATGGGCGATCTCAGCATGCTGAACCTCACCAACATCCCGAAGGACCGCTCCGGCTATGGCTCACGCTTAGTCGTTCTGGACCTGCAGCGCGACACAAAAATCGAATACACGCTCGTAAGCACCGAGGAAGCCGACGCCGAGAAGGGCCTCATCTCCACCACCTCCCCCATCGGCAAGGCGCTCCTCAACCGCAAGGTCGGCGACGAAATCGAAGTTGCCACGCCCGCCGGCAAAAAGGAATTTGAAATCGTCCGCCTCGTCACCATCCACGACGGCGAGTAACTTTCTGGCTGTTCCGGGCGTCCTATTCCATAGATCGTGTGGGCGCCTGTGAGGACTTATGAACTGGGGAGCAGGCCCGGCGCTCGGGCTTCTTACCGTTTCCGGCTATCTCTTATCCCTGGCTGGAGCCGCACTCGTGTGGCGCAAGCGCGGCGAATTTTCCGTATGGGTCCAGGATGAGATTTCCGTTTTCCGCCGCAACTTCTCCCGCTATACCCCGGCCGGCCCGTTCTACGCCATCCGCGAAGAATCCCGCTTCAAAGCCATCCTGGCTTCTTTTTTTCACTCGCTAAGCCACCTCCCGCGCAGTTGCATCAATGGCGGCCCCATACTTCTTCTGATCGGTCTGCTCCTCTTCGTTCTCGATTTCTTTGTTTGATGGTTTTTTCTTCTCTGCGAACTCTGCGGTCTCTGTGTTGATTTCTTTTTCTTCGGGCCATCCCTAGGCCTCGCCTAGACAAACCACCGTGCCTTTGCCATCCTGATTTCGATGAAACCTGCTCTCATTGTTCATGGCGGCGCGTGGGACATTCCTGACGAAGCCGTGGAAGCTTGCAAGTCCGGCTGCCATCGCGCCCTCGCTGCGGGTTGGTCCATCCTGCACCGCGGCGGCTCCTCTCTTGACGCCGTCGAAGCCGCCATCATGGTCCTCGAAGACGACGCCGTCTTCGACGCCGGTTACGGCTCGCACCTCAATTTTGACGGTCGCGTCGAATGCGACGCCATCGTCATGAACGGCGCAACGCTTCGCGCCGGCGCTGCCGCCACTTTGCAACGAATCAAGAACCCCATTCAGCTCGCCCGCAAGATTCTCGAGCATTGCCCCCACATGATGCTCGTCGCCGAAGGTGCGGAGCGCTTCGCCAAAGCCCAGGGAATCCAGCTCTGCAAGCCGGAAGAATTGGTCAGCGAAGCCGAGTGGGCAGCCTGGCAGAAGTGCAAGGAAGACACACACGCCGCCGAGCATCACCGCGGCCACGAACAAGGAACTGTCGGCGCCGTCGTCATCGATGCGAACGGAAGTTTATTCGCCGCCACTTCCACTGGCGGCACTTGTTGCAAACTTCCCGGCCGCGTCGGCGATTCCCCTCTCATCGGCTGCGGGTGCTACGCCGACTCCCAAGCCGGTGGTGTCTCCTGCACCGGCTACGGCGAAGCCATCATGAAGGTCGTCTTGGCCAAAACCGCCGTCGATCTTCTTCGCCAGCGCGCCATTTGTGTGGACTCACCGGCGGCCTCTTCCAGCGATACCTCCACCGCCGATCTCGCCGCGCGCGAAGCCGTCCATCTTTTCGCCAAGCGCACCCACGCCACCGGCGGCCTCATCCTCCTCGACCGCCACGGCAATCCCGGCTTCGCCTTCAACACCCCCCGCATGGCCTACGGCTACGTCGCCCCCGACGCCACCTTCATCACCGCAGTCTAGCCCGGCTTTTCTTTCTTGTAGCGGCGAGTTCACCTCGCCATCTTGTTCTTCTCCTCTGTTGTCCCCATTCATTCTCTTCACTGAGCGCTGACCTCTGCCCACTATTTTCCGTCACCCACTCCACTCCCCACTGTCAACTGTCCACTGCCGCGCGATCGAGCGCGGCCTGTTGTATCATTCTTCGGCGCAGCGCTCAGGAACGGATATTTTGATGGGAGCTGCAGCACAGCGAGGGACCATGAAACGCACATTCTTCCGCTTGCTCGCATTCTTGCTCACCGGCATTGCCGGCCGAGCACAAACTCAACCGCCGCCGCTGATCTCTCCCGAGGTCCACTCCGATAACCGCGTCACGTTCCGCTTCCCCGCGCCGAATGACAAAGAAGTTGCCGTTTCGCTCGAAGGCAATCCCAAGCCTTTCCCCATGCAGAAAGACGATCAGGGCGTCTGGAGCGTGACCACCGATCCGCTCGCTCCCGATTATTACGGGTACTCGTTCATCGCCGATGGCGTGGGCATGTTCGATCCTTCCAATCACGCCATCAAGCCCAACTTCCTCTATCGAGCGAGTGAGGTACACGTCCCTGGGCCGGCTTCTCTTTCCTGGGAGATTGGCGCGGTGCCCCATGGCGAGATCCATCATCATTTCTACAAGTCTGGAGTTGTGGGCGACGACCGCGACTACTTCGTTTACACTCCGCCAGGCTATGATCCGCGCCGAAAACAAACGTATCCCGCCCTCTATCTGTTGCACGGATTTAGCGACGACGCGAGCGCCTGGACAGCGGTGGGCCGCGCTAATGTGATTCTGGACAATCTGATGGCCCAGGGCAAAGCCAAGCCCATGATCATCGTCATGCCGCTCGGCTACGGCGCGCCCGAGGTTCTTGCGCCCAACTCAGGGGCGTTCCGCGATCGCTCGCTCACGGATCGAAACTTCGATAAATTCCGCGAGGCTTTGCTCACGGAAGTGCTCCCGCGCGTCGAAGCCGAATATTCCGTTATTAAAGACCGCAATTCCCGCGCCATCGCGGGCCTTTCCATGGGTGGCTCGGAATCCTTGCTGACGGGCCTGAATACGCTGGACAAGTTTGCCTGGGTCGGCGCTTTTAGCTCCGGAGGTATTTCCGAAGATTTTGACAAAGAATTTCCCCCGCTCAACGCAAAATCTGCCGAGCAACTACACTTGCTTTGGATTGCATGCGGTACGGACGACCGCTTGATCGACATCAATCGCAAGTTCCGCGCCTGGCTGGCTACCAAAAATGTTAAACACGTGGACATCGAGACACCCGGCGCGCACACCTGGATGGTCTGGCGCCGCAACCTGACGGAATTCAGTTCACTGCTTTTCCGCTGAGGCCCGCCATGAAAAAAATGAATGCCATTTCTGGAAGAACGACGAAAATGCTTCTTGGCTTTGCGCCGTTGGTGATCTTGCTCGTGGCTGTGGGCGCGTCATCGCGGGGACAGGGACAGATTTCTCCGCGCGGTATAGTCACGCCGCTCTCGAGTGCCAAGCTCGTTTTCGACGGCGAACCCGCGTGTCTCAAAGTTGCCCGCGAGAACGGCGATCCAGACAAAGGTGCATCCACTTTCCTTCTGGAAGCTCCTTCCGGGTGCGTGGTTCCCGCGCACTATCACAGCGCGGAAGAACAATTGATGGTGGTCCGTGGCGACGTGCTCACCGGGATGGACGGCATGGCGGAAGCGACGCTTGGCCCCGGCGGCTTTGCTATGATGCCCAGCAAAGCCATGCACTGGTTCACCTGCAAATCAAAGGATAGTTGTCAGATGTTCGTGACGTTCGACCGCACGTACGACATCGTCTGGGCCAAGCCGCAGAAATAACCGGTCAATCGTCATCGTCTTTCTTGGAGACGCTTTCGTGGTCATCCACTTTGGCGATTCCGAGCCGCATGGCTTGATACGCGGGCAGTTGCGCCGTTTGCGGAATATTTGATCCGCTTCCCGTGCACGCGAACCAGATCACCGCGTTCAAGACTTTCGGGTCGGCCATGTCCGCATGCGCAAAGTTCTGCCGATTCGATTTTTTCATCCATTCGGCGGTGGCCTTGTCTTTCGGCTTCTGCGTGATGAGGTTGTCCGCGGCGATCGCCGGCAAAACAGCTTTGTATGGCGTCAAGTCCGGCGTCTCCTGAAAAATGTCCATCGCCACGGCCGAAGCATCGAGTTGGTTCATCGGCGCGATTCCCAGCAGCATCTCGATGGTGCGAATCATGCTGACGGTATTGTGAAATTTGTGGATCAGCGCTCCCGGCTTGTTGTACGCGCTGATCGCGAGGCCGACCGAGCGGTGCGAATCGACGTGGTCCGGGCCGGCCTGCGCATCATCTTCCACGATAAAAATCGCCGTATCTTTCCAATACACGCTCGAAGAAATCGCCTCCACCAGCCGCCCCACCGCGTAATCATTGTCCGCAACCATGAATTGCGGCGTCGGAAATCCATTCTTCAGTCCGGTCGTATGATCGTTGGGAAATCGCACGATACTAAGCGCGGGCATCTGGTCCGCGCGGCCCGCTTCGCGTTCCGCAACGAAGCTTCGAAACTCCGCGAGCCATTCGCCTAATCGCGAATTGCCGCGACAATTCGAATTGGGATTCGAATTGTCTCGCGTAACTGCCGGATCAGAGGAGCCTGACGGATCCAAGGCTGATTTGTAGCAGTCCACGGTCATGCTGTCCGGGGCGGTCACGTCGAAGCTCCGGAAACTCTGGCTGTGATGATTCGTCAGCGACTGCTTCGTGGGTATGGCGCGCACGGCATTCGAAACATCGGGATAGCTCTTATGGATTTTTTGTCCCGCGGCTTCAACATCCTTTGCCGAAATCACGGTCACGAATTCACCGTAGTTCCGGTACGTCAGACCCGCCCGCGCAGCCGCATCCCATAAATAAAGGCTCTTCGGTTCCGCGAGATCCATGAACCCCTGGTGATAGGGAAGATGCTTCTCCAGCAGATCCGTCAACGCTGCCAGGACATCGCCCTTGAACTTGCCTACTTCCAGATCTCCCGGGGGCTCGTAATCCGGCAACCTGTTAAATCCCTCCCAGTCATACGTGCGTCCTCGGTCCGAATATTCCCAGCGGAAACCTTTGTCAACGTAATCCGTCGAGAACGCGGCCGTCGCCCAGTTGTGTCCATCGGGGCTGGCCTCGGAATTCACGAAGAACCGGTCGAACAGACCGAATCGCTGCGCCAACGCATGATGATTGGGGGTCAGCACTTGGGGCGTGCCGTCAGGCCGTTGCGCCGCGGCGCCACTCCCGAAAATAGCAAACTCGGGCTCTCCGTCCGCGGCGTGCCCATCGCCCGATGTCTTCAGGTCGCCAAACACCTGATCGTAGGTGCGATTCTCCTTGATGATGTAGATGACGTGCTTGATCGGGCTGTTCCCCGCAAAAAGCTTTGGTGGCGCAAAATCTACCAGCCCGTCATTCTGCATGGTCTGCTGTGTGTAGTGCGCCAGCGCCGGGCCGTCCGGCAGCGGAACCATGCTGATGTTTCCGGAAACAATCGACCCGCTGTATTGCCCACCCTGCCTGTTCTTTTCTTTATTCGGAGGAAACGCAGCGTTGGGTAGATTCGGCGTGCGACCGCTGTTGTTCACGCGCATTGACGATGATTCGAATCCGGTTCCTTTCCCATTTCCGACGAAGAGTTTGCCGTCCGCCACGGCGATCGCGGAGGGATACTGACCCGTCGGAATGAATCCCAGGATTTTCGATTTCGAAACTTCAGGCATTTTCTCCGTTGTCTTTCCGCCGCGTGCTTTCTCGGAAAGCGACACCACAGCCACCGCGTTGCTATGAGCATTCGCCACATACAAGGTCTTCTCGTCCTCGCTAAGCACTACTCCCTCCGGACTTGCCCCGGGCAAGGCGTCCTCCGCAAGCCGGACGTCAATGCGCTCGATCTCTTGATCCTTCGTTGTGTCAATCACGGAAACACTGTCCGCGTTCGAGTTCGCCACAAAAACCCTTGTCCCCCCGGCATTCGGGGTCATTGCCGTCGGGTGGCGGTCAACGGTGATGTACTTTCGAACGACGTTCTTGCCGCCCAGCGAAATCACCGCCACAGAGGCATCATTCCAACACGACACGTACGCTCGGGCGTTCTTGCCGCTTCCCAGCACCACGACGCCGTACGGGTAAATGTTTTCGGTCAGCTTTCCGGGATGGTGCAAATCCACTCTCTCCATCCGTCGCGCCCCGCTGAGCCCGCGCACAATCGTCACGCTGTCTCCCAGGTTGTTCGCCGTCACCAGTGTGGCGCCGTCCGTCGTTACCGCCAGCCCGGTCGGGTACAGTGCCGCCTTTCCGTTGTTGTAGTCCGCTCGCGAAACTTCACTTGCTTTGCTCAGTTCGAAAGAGGGCGCTTCTACTTTCGTATCCGGCCCGGGCGATCCCGGCTGCACCGGTGCCGCTGCTTTCGGATCAAAACGAAAGACCCACACTTTGTTCTCAAATCCGCCGGAAACGTACATTTCAAAGTTTCCATCGGCGCCCGCGGCCGGTGAAAAAGCCAGGCCGACATTCGCGCTTTGCGGCGAAGGAAAGTAGACATTTTGAATCACCAATGGCTCGGGAGCCGCATTCAGGTCGATCACCGCAATCGATTGCTGGGCTCTATTCGTCTCCTCGCTGAACTGGATACCGAACCCGCTGTTGACCACCAGGAGATATCGGCCCTTGCCGCCGTGTCCGAGGGCGTCGGGACTGCGAAGCATGGTCATAGGCATGGCACCGACAACCGGCAGATGCGTCGTCGCATCGATCACCAGCGCACCGGCTGGCGTGATGGGCCGCCCCTCTCCGGCCGGTTCTTGCCGGCACCAGGCGCGCCCGCAAAACCCCAAACAAATCATAAGAAAACCACCCGTCATGGTCCGCGATTTCATATGGCTGCTTCTCCAATCCTCGAAGATGATTCTTTTCACTATTCCATCGTGCGGCTATAAATCTACATTCAACGGGGTCTAATGGAAAATTGTTTCGCTAACTTTACAACACACTTATACTTGATGTGCCGCCTCGGATGGCAACGCATTTGGCCCAAAACGCTTCTACTCCAAGGATGAATCTGGCGCCGCCCCCACTCTTTGACAAGCCGCCAGTGAGTCACAAATGAACACCAGAATCCTCTCCGTCACTCTACTCTTGTTCTTGCCGCTGACCGCAGCGGCTCAGACCGCCGACGAAATCGTCAAGAAAGCGCTCGAGGCTCGCGGGGGAGTCGATAAACTCAAAGCCGTCCAAACCGAGCGCGTAACCGGTCGTATCACCTTCTCGCGAGACGTGGAAGGCACCTTTGTGGTGGAGCTCAAGCGTCCTCTGAAGATGCACGTCGAGATCTCCATCGAAGGACAAAGAATTATCCGTGTTTACGATGGCAAGTCTTCCGGCTGGATGATCAATCCTTTCGCGGAAAGCAAAGACGTTCAGCCGCTGTCTTCCGAAGACCTCAAGAATATCTCCGATGAATCCGACTTTGACGGCCCGCTGATGGATTACAAGCCCAAGGGCAACCAGATCGAACTAGCCGGCAAAGGAAACCTGGACGACAAGCCCATCTATCGCCTGAAAGTCACGAATAAAAACGGGGATATCCGCATTTACTTTTTTGATGCCTCCTCTTTCTTACTTTTGAAGTGGGAAGGCATCCGCAAGACCGGAGGCCAGGACCTTCCCTGGGAGTCTTTTTTCTCGGACTTCCACGAGGTCCAGGGTCTGAAATACCCTTTCAGAATCGACCAGGGCAGTCCAGGCACTGACATCAAGCAGACTCTCACCGCCGAAAAGTTTGAAATCGATCCGCAGATCGATGATTCTCGCTTCACCAAACCCTCTCTACCGGACGCCTCTGCCGCCCCACCTCCGGCGCCAGCCAGTCCTCCACCCTCGAACTAGCTCTTGCACGCCGAGCGATGCTTCTCCCTTCTTGGCAAGTTGACCGCTAGTTCTTCGAAGCTCGGTGTGTCGAATGCAAGTCGTATAGATTTGCGATGGAATAGGTGACGCCTGCAAATACTGTAAACCGTGGCAATTGTCCGTATGCGGCGATGTATGCTCCTCCGTCCAACACCAATCGGGGCGACATGTTGTACGTCGCGGCGTTCAGCAGCGTCATCGTTGCCGGCGTCGTCGCGTTCCGCCGGCTAAATCCCGCAATCTCCCCCGTGTACCCCCATTTTCCCTTCAGGGAACGGGAATAAGAGAGCGCAGTGAAATATCGGCGGTCAAGTCCGCTCAGCTGGGCTCTCCCCACAAACTGCACCCCTTCGTTGACGTCAAAGTGATGCTTGCCAAAATCCTTGCTCACAAGGAATTGCACCAGGTGCGCCATCGCTCCGGCGCCGAGCGCGGGCCTCGCTGTCGGCAGTGTTGCCACGTAGAGAATCGCGACGGTGGGGCGCGCCTTCACCTGCGGAAATAATTTGTACTTGAAGCCCGCTCCAGAGTCCCCCAGCCCAGCGGTACCCGCATCCCGCTCGATGGGATTGTTGAGAAACCATAGCTCGAGGTTCTTGACCGCACGCCATTTCAGAAGGCCGTTTACGTTCTGGTGCCCCTTTCCCGCCTCAAACCCATATTCGATCTCGAATACTCCGAGCTGCACCATCTCTGCAGTCGACGCGAACGTCGGCCGGTTCGGCACGGCCGTGATCTCATCCGTGTTTTGATTTTTTTGCTGGTTCTGCGGAGTGGTTTGGGGCGTATCCGCTGTCTGGCCGAGCACATTCATTCCTGTAGCGAGCAGGCCCAAACCCACCAGTGCAATCCGCACTGCAATTCGCATCCGCAAGTCCTTCTAAGACACGTCCGAGCTGCATTTCATTCTAACAATCACCGCGCCCACACACTGCGCTATCCTTACTTTCATGTCTGACGCACGGCAACAGACGCATAATTCCCTGGCTGCTGGCCTCTGTGCCGATTGTCTTCATTCTCGCCGCATCGAATCTGCCCATGGCTCCGTCTTCATCCTGTGCAATCTCTACCTCACCGATCCCCGCTACCCCAAATACCCTCGTCTCCCCGTGCTCTCCTGCGACGGTTACAAAAAGAAGTCCTGACGCTGATCCGCAGATTAACGATTCTCATTTTCCATATGAAGTTAGTTCACCTTGTAGTAAGTTATTGGCGTTTTGATCCTCCTGGCGAGGTCCTCGTATGGCTTCCCGCTTTTGAACTCACTCTCTGCGCTGCCTTGTTTCTAATGTCTTGCCCTTCGCGTGCTCATGCCGACAAGCTGCAAATCACCAGCACCCCCGCCCGGCGCCACCGTTGAGCTCGACGGAGTCGCCGTTGGCTCCACGCCCCTCGAAAAGGACTTCCCGGGCGGCTACTTCCACAAAACAAGAACGTCCATGGGCTCGCGCCTCGAGCATCCCGTGGTCGCGCGCATCAGTCTCAGCGGCTACGCCACGAGGGAACGCAAGCTCACGGAAGGCCCCATGAGTTGGATTTCTCTGAACGGTCGTAACCGCGGCAAATACTGGCTCTTCAAGTCCGATCATTTTCACGTCGACTTGCAACCTATCTCCGAAATTTTCACGGGCGGCATCACCGCCAGAGTTTCCGACGCCGGCGTCGGCCTTCAGCCCGAACTTTCGCTCGAAGAGCTTGTCCGCCAAGCCAAGCCCGCGGTCGTCTATCTGAAAGGACTCGAGAGTTCCGGCTGAGGCTTCTTCGTCACCGGTACCGGCGTCATCGTCACCAACGCCCATCTCGCCCGCGGCGAAGAAACCCTGCTCGCGCTTCTCTCCAACGGCCAGCAGCTCGAAGCCAGAGTCGTTCATATCGATCCCGATCTCGACATCGCCCTCGCCAAAGTCGAACGCCCCGCCGGCAAGAGTGACTTTCCTCATCTCACCCTTACCGACACCTCCAGCGTCCGCCAGGGCGAAAACGTTCTGGCCATCGGCAATCCGGGCGACGCCATGCTCTTCAGCGTCACGAAAGGCATCGTCAGCGCCGTCGGAACTTTTCGCAACGCCGGTCCCGACACCTGGACTCAGACCGAAACTCCCATCAATCCCGGCAACAGCGGTGGCCCGCTCCTCAACTCCCGCCGGCGAAGTCATCGGCATCAACACGCAAAAACTCATCAAGAAAAACGTCACTGGCATTGGCTTCGCCCTCAGCGCCTCCGATCTTCTCGAAGTTCTCCATCGCTTCTATCCCAACGCCGTGCCGCTTACCGAAAATCTCTCCGCCCCCGCGAGTCGACGCCGCTCAGACCGCAGGCCAGCCCCTCGCCAGCGAGGGCGCTGAATCCTCCGAGCCGTCGAAGATCTCTTCATCGTCCGCCCCCGATGGCGTCGGCACAGTCACTATTTCCTCGGATCCCGACGGCGCCGAAATCTTCATCGATGACAAATTCCTCGGCAACACACCCGCCACTCTGAAGCTTCCCCCCGGCAGCCACGCGGTCCTCTTGAAATTCCCGGGCCACGCCGACTGGGGCTGCACTCTCGAAGTTCTCAAGTCCAGCAAAGTGTCTCTCAAGGCCACTCTCGAACCAATCTCCTGAAGCAAACTCTTGCGCGCGATCATTCACCCTTCGCCGGAAGATTTCCCCACCAGCTTATCGTCGCCGTCGCATTTCTCCTCTTCATCCGCCAAAACCTCCGCGCATTGCCCTGAACAAACCCCCTGTGCTAGCATCCGCTTCGTCAGGAGAGCGGACCAGGGGATTCTTCGTTTCTCCTTCGCCTCGTTTCGCTTCGCGGGACCCAGAGAACGGGCCGCGCTCTCCTTCCTCAGTCAAATGACCAGGCGCAGGCCCGCGTCTGAAGCCTTCAGGACGGACCTCGCCAGTTGACCCCGGCCTTGTCGGAGTCACCAAAACCAGGAGGCTTTTATGAAAAGCTATCTCACCAAGGACATTCGCAACGTTGGCATTGTCGGCCACGGCGGCACCGGGAAGACGCAACTGGTGTCGTCGTTGCTCTTCACTGCGGGCATGACTCCGCGCTGGGGAAAAATTGCGGAAGGCAGCACCACTACCGACTGGGACGAAGAAGAAATCGCACGAAAAATATCCATTCAAACGGGTCTTGCCCATGCCGAATGGTCCGCCACCCCGACGGGACCCTCCGGTTCTTCCGAGAAAGTCAAAATTAATTTCATCGACCTCCCCGGCTATTCCACTTTCATAACCGAAGCGAAAGCCTCGCTCATCGCCGCTGATGCCGCCCTCATCACGGTTGACGCCCACGTCGGCTCTCAGGTCACCACTGAAAAAGTTTGGGACTATTGCACCGAGTACGACATTCCCCGCGCTTTCGTTCTCACCTGGATGGACCGCGAGCTCTCCAGCTTTGAGCGCTCCATGGAATCTCTCGAACAAGTGTTCGGCCGCAACGTCGTCGCTCTCCAGTTGCCGATCGGCGCGGAAAGAGGTTTCCGTGGCGTCATCGATCTGGTGGCCATGAAAGCTCACCTTTACAATCCCGATGGCGACGGCAAACCTTCCATTGAAGAGATTCCCGCCGCTCTTGCTGGTGACGCCAAAGAAGCTCACGAAAAACTCGTCGAGATGATCGCCGAAGGCGACGACGAAATGATGGAAGAGTTTTTCCGCGAAGGCACCATTCCCATCCACGATCTGATCCCCGCCGTTCGCAAAGCCATCGTCGCCGAAAAAATCTTCCCCGTCTTGATGGTCTCCTCGCTTCACAACATCGGCACCGCCAGCCTACTCACTTTTCTTGCCGACGCTTTTCCGCACCCCGATGAGCACGCCCAGGTGGGCTTCAAAGACCCTGGTGGCAAAGGCGACCGCCTCGAGCGCAAGTACGACGACGGCCAGCCGCTCTCTCTCTTTGTTTTCAAAACGCTTGCGGATCCTTTCGCCGGCCGCATCAACTACTTCAAGGTGAAGAGCGGAATCCTGAAAAATGACGCCACTCTCACCAATTACAATCGCAACATTCCGGAACGCTTCCAGCATATCCAGGTCGTTCAAGGCAAGCAGCTCATCGAAGTCGGCGACCTTCGCGCCGGAGATATCGGCGCCATCGCCAAACTGAAGGAAACCACCACCGGCGAAACTCTTGGCGACAAAGCTTCGCCCATCTTTTACTCACCCGCGCAACTTCCCGAGCCGTCCATTACCTTTGCCATCGAGCCGAAAACGCGCGCCGATGAAGACAAGATCGGCGTCTCGATTCATAAAATCCTGGAGGAAGATCCCGCGCTTCGCTTTTCCCGCGATCCGCAAACCAAGGAATTTCTCCTGGCCGGCTCTGGCCAGCAGCATATCGAAGTCGTCGTCGCCAAGCTCCACAAGCGCTACCATGTCGACCTCACTCTCAAACCACCTAAAGTTCCGTACCGTGAAACCATCCGCGGCAAAGCCGACGTCGAAGGCAAGCACAAGAAGCAGTCTGGCGGCCACGGCCAGTTCGGCGTTTGCCGCATCAAGATGGAGCCGGTCGAGCGCGGCAAGGGCGTCGAGTTCGTCGACGATGTCTTTGGCGGCGCCATCCCCAAGAACTGGATTCCCTCCGTCGAGAAGGGCATCCGCGATGCCGCTGCCCGCGGCTTCCTGGCTGGATTTCCCGTGGTGGACTTCCGCGCCATCCTCTACGACGGCAAGTATCACGATGTCGATTCCTCGGACATGGCTTTCAAGATTGCAGGCTCGCTGGCCTTCAAGGAAGCCATGAAGCAGGCACGGCCAGCCCTCCTCGAACCCGTCATGCACGTTGAAGTCTATGCTCCCGACCAATACTCCGGCGACCTGATGGGTGACCTCAGCGGGCGCCGCGGGCGAATTGCCGGGAGCGAAAGCCGCGGCCACAACGTCATCATCAAAGCGCAGGTGCCCTTCGCGGAAATGCTCACCTACGCCAACGACCTCATCTCAAAAACACAGGGCCGTGCCACCTACTCCATGGAGTTTTCGCACTACGACTACGTGCCTAACGAACTTGCGGAAAAGGTTATCGCCGCTCATAAGGCCGCCCACGGCGAACAACTCGTCGAAGAAGAAGCCTAGACTAGTTGCTATTTCTTTCCTCGTTGTACAGGCTCGGCGCTTTCCTGAGCTTTAAGGAAGGACCGCTGCACCGCCTTCGCAGCGAGATCGCGACCGCCCACGATCCTGATTACTGATGCTGCAAATGGCCCCTTAAATTTTCTGACCAGCGCATCAAGAAAGTGGTATGTTCAGGGCCTGTTTGTCGGTTCCCGCTGCGGGGCCCCTGGAAAACGAACGTTTAGATTGCGGCTTGTCCGGACCAGCGCCAAGAAAACGCCTTCTAAATGGAGAAGAGCACATGCGCATTTTGCTGTACAACCCGGATAACGGGGTCACTCGTAATTTCATGCCCCATCTTTGGATGTTTCTACTCCAGTCGCTGACTCCAGACGGCCACGAAGTAGTGCTGATTGACGGCAACGCGCAACCTATCGATGAAGCCGGCATCGCCTGTTTTGTGCGCGAACAAAATATCGGACTTGTCGGGATTGGCGCGATGACCCGCATGATTGCCAAGGCCTACCGCATGGCCGACGCGATCCGCGCCGTCGGTGTTCCGGTCGTGATGGGCGGACCTCACGTCACGGAAGAAGCCGACGAAGCCCTCGGTCGAAACGGCGGGCCGCGCCATGCCGACGCTGTAGCTCTCGGTGAAGCCGATGAAACCTGGCCAAAGATCGTCGAGGATGCCGCGCGCGGCCAGCTCAAGGATATTTATGCGCCGGTGGATGACTTCGGCCAGGAGCGCAAACCCAGTCTCAAAGAATATCCGGCGATTCCGTGGGACAAAATAAATCTCGACCAGTTCAATCTCGTTCCAAGAATGGCCAAGCGCACGCTCCAGCGTATCAGTGATGGCTGGGGCACATTTCGCATCATTCCGATGGAGTCCGGGCGCGGCTGTCCTTATGGCTGCGAGTTCTGCACGGTAACCGGCTTTTTTGGCGACTCCATTCGCTTTCGCACTAACGAAAGCGTGGTGAACGAGCTGCTCCTCTTGAAAGCCCGGGCCAAGAGGGAGGGCGGACAGATTGCCGTCTTCTTCATCGACGATAATTTCGCTATCAACATCAAACGTACCAAATCGCTGCTGCGCGACATTATCGCCGCCGGCGCCCAGGTCCACTGGGTCGCGCAGATCAGCGCCAATCTGTTGCGCGACGAGGAACTCGTCGATCTGATTGCCGCCTCAGGAGGGAAGTGGGTCTTCATCGGCATGGAATCCATCGACCCTAAAAACCTTGCCGACGTAAACAAGGGCTTCAACAAACCGGGTGAGTATGCCGCCGTGCTCCAGAGGCTCGCCCAGCGCAACGTTTATGCCATCACGTCCTTTATTTTTGGCATGGACAACGACACCGTTGGCGTTGCGGAGCGCACCCTTAAAGAGATTCGTACTTGGCCCGCAGGTCTGCCCATCTTTGGCTTGCTGACTCCGTTACCCGCGACGCCGCTTTACAAACGACTGGAGGCCGCCGGACGATTGACGCGCCCGAAGCACTGGCAAGAGTTCATCCCGTTTGCGATGGCTCACACGCCGCTGAAGATGACCATTGCGGAAGCTCATGCCGAGGTGAAAGCCGGGTGGGCTCATGCGTATAGCCCCGAAGCCATGGCTCAAGCTGTCGATTCCCTCAAGGACAAGCCGTTGGGCTATCGCATAAACATTTTCATCGCCCGCATGTGTTTCCGGGGAATCTATTTCCCCCAAATGGGTTCTTTGGCGTGGCTGAAATTGATTTATCAAAATCGCCGTACCATTTCCAGCCTCGTCAGGGAGGGTTTCGCTACTTGGCGCGGCCGGCCCAACAGCTCGGTGACCAACGAAAGCCTCGGAACCGGAGTCGGTGCCACGTAACAGCTGTGTGCCACCGTAAGGTTCTTATCCTTCTGCATCAACCCGCATACCCGATGGCAGGCAGTCAGTCAGGGCGGATAGATTGATCGCAAAGGCCATTATCCCTCGCTTCGCCCGCAGCGCTTGACCGCTTGGGTTTGTTCACGATTTCACATCATTTCGAGGCGATCGCTTGCAGCAGCTTCTGTCGCGCGGTTTGTACTTCAACACGGGCACCATTGACGCGGGTGAAAGAAGGAATAATCTGCTGAAAAAACGCTTGAAGCGTCCGAACCGAGTCCTGAAGTGTCTTCAGCCGTTCGCTTGCCGCGTCGGGCGGCAGCCGCAGCGCTTCTTCCGCCGAGTTCATCAGCTTGTGAAACGCAGTGATCTCTGAAGCCGTCGGTAGAGTGAAATCCTTTGGCGGGGGTTCGCCCATCATCTCCTGATAGTAGGCAGCGGGATTCGCTGATTCTGTCATCTGTCTCACTGCCGGAGTGAGGGAAGCTTCTTCATACCCCAGCGCTTCGCCCCAGTCGAATCCGGTTTCCGGCAGCGCATGCACGGCGGCCTCAATCTGTTTCCTCTGCTCCCTGCTCAGCGCGTCTTTTTGCGCGGCTTGCGTCAACGCATGAAAACTGGACAGCAACCCCATCTTCGCGACCAGCGAAAAAATCAAGCTCCCGCCTTTTGACAGATGTTGCGAAAAGCGAATCCCTGCGAGCCATGTGTCGACCGCCTTCTGCGAATCGCCCTTCGCCGCCATCCGCATTCCATCCAAGGTGTTAAGCCGCGCGAGAACCCGAGCCTTTGGAACGTAGGCGATCGAGGCGCGCGGCCCCAGGTTATATTCCAGTCCCCAATCGCATTCCGGCAGTTTCGTCGCGCGCTGCATCCTCCAGATCGCCGTTTCATTCTTGTCAAGAATCGGGCCGAGTTTCGCTTCGTCCCACGCGGCCTCCCCAGCGGCTGTTTTCTCCAGCAGTTCAGCGGTCGCCTTGTCCGCTGGCGGATCCTGCAGGTCCGCAAACGCCAGCCAGTACCGCAAAGCGGCGTTCCTTGTCTCGGTAGGAACTTTCGATTGGGCATGTGCCGTTACAGCTGCAAAAAGCAGTGCCACACCAACGACGACTGTCCTTAGTTGGGCAAACATTCTCAGTCCTCCTAAAGGACTATTCTTTGGCAAGCGCACCCAGGGTGCTGTTGCTGGCTCGAAAATCGGGAAGCACTCTCAGCGAAGCTGCGGTCAATTGCGCATCAAGCTGATCGGGGTCCTGCAGCGCCAGTTGCGTGAGCGGCAGCATTGCCAACGGGCGTGCCGGCGACGTCGCCTCCAATATACTCGTTGAATTCTTTGCAACTATTTCGCGGCTGTTCAATTCGTTCTTTCTCCGAACGAACCACAGCGAAGCTCCCAGAGAAATCGCTATCACCGCCGCGGCAGCAAGGCGCCTGGGCCAAACTTGTCGATGGCCAATCAGTTCCGGCAAAGCGCGCGGCTTCCGCGGCTGAAATTCACTTAGATACTCTTCAAATTTCTTGTCGTTATTTTCCATTTTCTATTGCCCCATTTTCATTTCGTTCATAAGGCCGCAGTTTCTCCCGCAGTTTTTCCAGCGCGTACCTGTACCGCGACGCGATTGTGTTGAGCGGCGCACCCACAGCCGCCGCTATTTCTTCCAGCGTTAGCCCGCCCCATACTCGCATCACTACCGCTTCGCGTTGTTCTTCCGGCAATTCCGCCAGTGCTTTCTCGAGGGCCAGCGCCGCTTCCTGATTCCCGTCGCGATGCCGGAAAACGCTGCTGTGTGGATCAAGTTCTGCCAGCTTCAGCCCACTCCTCCGGACATTCAGAGCCGCGTTTCGAACGGAACGATATACATACGCAACCGGCGCATCCGGCATTGTTATTTCCGCGCTCAGAAGGCGCAAGAACACCTGATGCACTGCGTCTTCCGCCGCTGCGGCATCCGTCACGAAACTACACGCATACGCCACCAGCGCAGACCCGTGCCGGTCATAGAGCCGCCGCACGTCCTCAGCGCTCAGTGTTTTCCCGCCCAATCTTGCCGTCCGTTCTGCGCTCTATTTCTAAGACACGGCAGCCAGCCCAAATTGTCTATGCCACCGCCAATTTGGTGGCTGTTTTTCTCCGCTCACAAGGTGCACACTCTTTTCCATGAAGACCAACAAGCCCGCAAATCTCGGCCCGCAGACACAAGCCATTCATGGCGGCGAACCCAATCGCCACGGCGTCAATGGTCCGATCGTCACGGAGATTATCCGCTCTTCCACTTTTACTTTTTCTTCCACGGAGGAAATGAAGCTGTGGGCCGAGGGTAAAAACAAGGTCTACATCTACACTCGTTACGGCAATCCCACGCTCTCGGTCGCCGAAAAGAAAATCGCCGCCCTCGAAGGCGCCGAAGCTGCCGTTGTCACCTCTTCCGGCATGGCGGCTATTTCCTCAGCGCTCCTTGCTGCGCTGAAATCCGGCGATGAAGTGATATCCACCGCGCAACTTTACGGCGGTACGTATCGCCTGATGCGCGACGTTTTCCCCAACATGGGCATCGCCGTCCGTCAGGTCGGAACCGATCTCGCAGGCATGGAAAATCTCGTTACGCCGTGTTCGAAAGTTCTTTACGTCGAAACGCCCACCAACCCCACGCTTCGCCTCGTCGATATTCACAAAGCCGTGGCCTTCGCCAAGAAACACAAACTGGTCTCCATCATCGATAACACTTTTGCCACGCCAGTCCTGCAGAATCCCATCGCGCTCGGCTACGACATGGTTGTTCACAGCGCCACAAAAGCCCTTGCAGGCCACTCCGATATCATCGCCGGCGTCGCCGCCGGCAATTCGAATTGGATGAAGCGCGTTCGCCAAATGATTATCTACCTGGGCGGCTCGATGGACCCGGGCGCGGCGTATCTCCTGATTCGCGGCATCAAGACTCTCGGCGTTCGAATCGAGCGCCAGTGCGAAAACGCCATCGCCGTCGCCAAATTCCTGGAGAAACATTCGAAAGTAGAGCGCGTGCATTATCCGGGCCTGAAATCGCATGCGGATCACAAACTCGCCAGGAAGCAGATGCGGGGATTCGGGAGCATGCTGGCGTTCGACATGAAAGGGGGGCTGCCTGCGGCGCGCAGCTTCTGCGACCGCGTGCGACTGTTTCTGCTGGCGGCGAGTCTTGGTGGAGTTGAGTCGCTGGTAATTCTTCCGATCTACAGTTCGCATTACAACATGACGATCGAAGAACTGCGGCGCGCGGGCGTCAGCCCGGGAACGGTGCGCGTTTCGATGGGTTTGGAAGACAAAGAGGATTTACTCGAAGATTTGAAACAGGCGCTCGGTTGATTTTTCCAGCGTCGATTCTTCAGACCAGGCGCCGGACTGAAGTCCGGCCACTACAAAAACAAAGACGAACAACCTCTCGGCCGGCCTAAAGGCCGCCGCTACGAAAAAAGGAAGCGGGCGGCAGAATCCTAAACGTTTTCCACGGGAACCGGAGTTGCCCACTCGTCCTGCGCGGGGAGCAGGGATTTCACGATCTCTTCCAGTTCGTGCGAGCTTTTCACGTGTTCGGGATAATTGTGGGCGGTAATGTCAAACGCCAGATTGTGTTTGGCGCGGACGCCTTGTAGTTCTTCCTGCAAGCGGACGGCGATGCGCTCCGCATTTTGAACGTCGGTTTCCGGAAGGACCAGGGCAAACGTATCCGTCGAAAGCCGGTAGATCGAATCCGAGGGCCGCAGTTTGCGAGACATCGCTTTCGCGGCATCGCTCCAAGCTTCAGATCTTCCGTCATTTTGAATGGCAACCGTAAGACGGTCGGCTTTTGCGGACGCATTCGCGGATTTGGCCTTCACCAGCAAGAGAGAAAGGGTCTTCTGCATGGTCATGGCCCTGCGGTATTCCATCGTCAGGCGATCCCAGAAATGATTTTGATCGGGCATGGTCTGGAGCAGGTCCACGCTGGCCTGATGCTGCAACGTAACGTTGCGGTCCAGCTCTGCCAGAATCTGCTCCTTCAGTTTGCGCACGGTACGCTGGCGGTCGAGCAAGTAGCCGACAAAGAGCAGCGTCAGCGCGCAGAAGCCGAAGAAGGCGACGCGAAGTGTGTACTTGTTCCCGACGGGATGGAGGAACACCAGCGGGTACATGAACATGGCCAGGCCGGCCGCCTGCACAAGGACAAAAGCTGCGGCCAGAATCGTGAGATGCAGGTCACGGCGTTCGAGATTATCCAATTCTGCGCGGTTCAGCGTACCCATGATGTTCTGCTTACGCTCCCTTCGACCAACGGCCGCGCGTGAAAGGCGAGCTTCGCTTCGGACCGTCCTTCCATCGTCCGGCTCGGAGGCGCGTCCCACAAGGGGCGCGAAGTACGGTGTTGCGGAAATGCCACTGGCCTTCCGAAGGGAAAAGCGGAATTGCCACAGAGGGACCGAAGCGTTTGAAGGTTTGCAGGTTCGAAGATTGGAATGTTCGGAGCCCCCGTTTTTTTGTAAGTGTTGCATCTAAAGAGCTTAGTCCTGCTGTAAGTCTTTTGTTTGCACCACTTGCGGGGATATCCATAAGTGTTGCAGCTAAAGAACTTACGGGGGCGGACGGTTGGCGAGAAAGGAACTGGGAGGAATGGGAAGATTTTGGGGGAGTTAGATGCACCGCGCGGCGGGGGGACACAGGGAGACTGAGGAACAGCAAGCTAGAGGAGAGGAATAGGGGTTAGGCGCAGGAAAAGGTAGGTGACCCAATACCTCCTAACGACATAAGGGGCGGCCACCCACCCGTGTTCCGCCTCCATGATAATCCGCCAGCAGATTCGAGGCTTCACCTTATCCATAATCCCGGAGGCGCGCACCCATATTTATAGAAAGGAGGCCCAAGCGATGATGAATGATAGCGAGGGTCTTGCGAACCAAGGCATAGAACGAATCCTCGAACTCTCGGCGGATGCGCACATACGAAGACGGGGAACGGTTAAGGATTCTCCGGAGTTTCACCGTCTAACCGGGGAGATAGCCGCCCACGGAAAAGCGCTCGAGCTTCTCACAGCAATGCAGGAGCTGGAAGAATTCTACGCCATGATCGATCAGCTTGACGTTCTCGCCTGCGGGCAACCGGTTTGTTGAGGAAAAGGCTGATCCAATATGTGGCGTAAAAATTGTCCCCTCTGCCGGCAACCGCTGGCAAAGAAACATCCCACGGAGTCGGTGCCTCGTGTGGGAACTACGTCTGGAAGGGCTAGGGGCCCAGATTCAATACTTCTGTGATTGCCGGCACTCCTCTCTAGACCGGCGGGACCCTCCTCGGGCCGCACCTTCGACACAAGTATTGGGCGTAACGGAGTCCCTTCGCGAGGGCTGCCACCGGCCACTTCTCCGGGTGTATGATGGCGCGCAACTCTATGCGCGAAAAGATCGCCATCACTCCGCGACGTTCTGTCGCGCTGTATGCGCTGCTGTCCATTGCCATGGTGATTGTTTCCTACATCTTTGTGATCGCTCTCGCGGCCGCGAGCGTCTATTTGCCTTACCTCATTGTGCAAAGCGTGGAACATCCCCAGGTGCAGCTCGCCATCTTGTTTCTTGGTGGCATTCTCGTCGCTGGGGCCATGTTGTGGTCGCTGGTGCCGCGGCGCGAGAAATTCGAACCGCCGGGCACACCGCTCGATCGGGACACCCATCCTCATGCTGTTCGCCGAACTTGACGACATCGCTGGCAGTCTCAACGAGCCACTGACCGGCGATCTACCTGATCGGCCAAGTGAACGCCTTCGTTGCGGATCGCTGTGGCATCCTTGGATTCGGTAGCCGTCGAATAATGGCGGTCGGCCTGCCACTTCTCTCCGTGCTCAACATCTCTGAGTTTCGAGGTGTCGTGGCACATGAATTCGGTCACTACTACAGCGGAGACACGAGTATCGGAAAGGGCTAAAAGGAAGAGAGCTTTCATCATGCACACAAATCGTGCGTGATGGCGCAGAGGTCTCTCTCTGCAAGAGAAAGTCGGCCTGCTCAGTTCGAAATGACGGAGGGGGAAGAGACCAGGATAAAAGCAGAACGGGCGGCCCGAGTTGAAGCGGGACGCCCGTTTTGTATTTTTGTGAAGTGAGGCTGAAACCGACTGGATCGGAGTTAAGGCCGATCAGGCCGGAAGCAGCTATCCATTAGAGGGGCTGTACGTTCGAAGCCTGCAGACCCTTGGGGCCCTTGGAAACTTCGAATTCAACCGCCTGGCCATCGTTCAACGTCTTATAGCCATCAGCCACGATCGCGGAGAAATGGACGAAAACGTCCTCGCCGCTCTGGCGCTGGATGAAGCCGAAGCCCTTGCTGGCATTGAACCACTTCACTGTACCTTGTTCTTTACTCACTGCTTTACTCTTTTCCGTCAGCCGGGAAGCGGCTGAGCACTACATTGAGCTATCTGATGCCCCAAGTCCCGAGCCCCTCAACAGAGCCGCGGCCGTCTTCAAGCTTCGTTCGGGAGGACTGCAAAGCGGTCCAGCGAACAAAAAAATAGGCCGCAAGTGTGACCTTGCGACCGCTTTACTACCCAAAGGCGATACAAGAGCAACAAACGCAAAGACAGAGTACCACGGCTTTTGGGATTCCGCAAGGAGAATTTTTATCCCTTTGGTCGGTTAGGGGCGAAGGCGGACCGGGAGAGCACCTTTTAGAAAAGGGCTTGACACGGGTACTGTACTAGTGTACTAGTACAATATGCTCTTGCACCTCAACCCGTCGTCGGGCGTGCCGGTTTACCTGCAACTGGAATCGCAGGTGAAGCAGGCGGTGGCGGCCGGGGCGCTGCGAACGGGCGAAGCGCTGCCTGCCACGCGCAAGCTGGCAGCGGAACTGCGAATCAATCCCAACACGGTGGCGCGGGCTTATCAGAACCTGGAGCGCGAGGGTGTGACGCGGAGCGTGCCAGGAGGCGGGACATTTGTTGCGGAAAATGTTCCTCGATTTCTCAAATCGGAAAAGGTGCGGCGTCTGCAACCGTATGCCCGGCAGATTGCCGTGGAAGGCGCGCAACTTCGCCTGACAAATAAGGAGATCCTGAAGACCGTGCAAGAAGAGCTGGAAAATCTGGGAGTGCGCAAATGAACGAAGTTGCTATCGGCAGTGAGAGTCTTGCCAAGACCTACGGCGGCATTCGCGCTGTAGACGGAATAAACCTCCATGTGCCGCGAGGTGCGATCTATGGATTTCTCGGGCGCAACGGCGCGGGAAAGACGACCACCATCAAAATGCTATTGGGCCTGACGCGCCCCACCGCCGGTTCGGCTCATGTGCTGGGAATGGATATCAGGAGCGAACGCATTGCAATTCTTCAGCGCGCCGCCTTTGTCAGCGAAAAAAGATGCTATATCCATCGCTGACTGCAAACGAACTGGTGCGATTCAGCCGTGGTTTTTACCCCACGTGGTCCGACAGAGCAGTGGAAAAATACGCTGCGCTGTTTGAAATCTCCATGAAGCAGCGCTTTGAAAAACTCTCTAACGGCAAGCAAACGAAGGTCTGGCTGTTGCTGGCGCTTTCTCAAGGAGCGGATCTATTGATTCTGGATGAGCCGACGACCGCCTTGGACCCGGTTTCGGTCGATCAGTTGTTGCGCGCGCTGGTCGAGGATGCGGCAGACCGGGGATGTACTATATTCTTTTCTTCTCACCAGCTCGAGGAGGTGGAGCAGATCGCCGAATTCGCCGGCATCATCGATAGCGGCAAGCTCCTGATGGAGTCCCGGCTGGACGACATCAAGAATGAGTTTCGCCTGATTACCGCCGCCGGTAACTCCCTGCCGGCACAAACCTCGCCGCAAGTTTTGTCCGTGGCGGTCGAGGGGAATTTCTACCGCTATGTCGTAACGAAGGATGCGGATGGTTTCGCCGCCGGGCTATCTCAGAACGGCGCAACCATTACGAATTTCGCCCCTCTGAGCTTGCGGGAGATTTTTTTACAGCTGGTCCGAAAGGAGCGGTAATGTACATCTGGAAATGCTGGCGTGACACACGGTCTTTTTTTGTCGTCTTTCTAGTTATCGCCGCAATTGTGATGCCCGTGGCAGTGATAGTAAGTTTGGGCACCCATCTCGTGGAGGACTTCGGCACCACCGCGTTTTCAACCACCTTCGGTTTAATTCTCATGGCCGTGGCTCTGGGTTTAGGGGCCATCGGCGCTATCCATGAGTTTGCCGACAAGACAGAACACTTCTTGTTCACGAAGCCGCGTAGCCGCGCGTATTTTGTCTGGGCGGGCTGGGCTGTCGGAATTGCCGAGCTACTGGCCGTGGCAACGGTAAATTTCCTGGCGGGCTGGATCAGTCTCTCCAGGTACAGCAAGAATGCATTTCATTCGGCAGTATTCGGCTCGATGAAGACCCAGACCCTCTTGGACCCCTTGATCTATGGTCTCTGGGTCTATTGCCTTACATACTCGCTGACCGTTTTGCTGCGTAACGGCCTGAAGGGGCTAGGCGCAAGCATGGGAATCCTATTCGGCTTTCCACTTTTTGCGGCTGCGATTCGATGGCGGTGGCACATCGACCTGCCGTTTCCACCGGTTCCGATTCGAAGTCTGCCGCTGGCGATCAGCAACATGATCTGGATCGTGGTGGCCATGCTCTTCGTTCTTTCTACTCAGCTTGCGGTTGAACGAGCCGAAGTATAGCCATGCAACTAATGAACAACAAACCGTTCGTCCCCCTGAGCGCGTTTCCGCTGGCCGCGCAATATCTCCTCAAACGTGCAGAAGTGTAGGCGAGGCCGGTGTATTGATTAAGGCGTCTTGTCCTTGAGGTCCAGGACGATCTTCAAGATTTCATCGGCGAGGAGGTTGGTATTCACGTTGTCCATATTGGCCAGCACGACTACACCTGCGCGCCGCTCGGGCGCCACCAAGAACGCCGTGTCGGTACCTTGTTGTCCGCCAGTATGGCCCGCGGTTCGCGAGCCAAACTTTTCGGCAACGAACCATCCCAAGGCGTAGTGGCTGGGCTTGCCTTCTGTAGGTTTCAAAATGGTCCACATGAGATCGCGCGTCGAGCGCTGTATAAGTTTGTCAGCGAGAATGGCGGCCTCGAACCGCGCCATATCGTCCGCGGAAGAGATCAGGCCGCCGCCCGGAATCTTGTAGCTGGAGTCCAGGACGCCCGCGTTGCGGACCACTCCGGCTTTGTCTTTGTGATACCAGCGGGTCCGGTGGGGAACCACCGCAAGAAAATCATCCGCCTGCGTGTGCTCCATTCGCGCAGGTTTGAAAACATTCTCGCGCACAAAGTCCACGTACTTCTGCGAGGTGGCGCCTTCCAGGACGCACCCAAGAAGCGTGTAGCCGTAGGTCGAGTAATTGAATTTCGTTCCAGGTTTCGCGACGAGAGGGTCGGCCGCAAAAATCTGCAGCGACTCTTCCATGCCCGCGAAATGCCGGGCGCTATCCTCGGGAATGTCACCTTTTCCGTCGCTGTTGTAATGGCGGATGCCTCCCAGGTGGCCGAGCAGTTCGCGCGCGGTGATCGGCCATTCTTTCTGTGGAAATGCCGGACAGTACTTCTGGACGGGCGCGTCGAGGTCCAATTTGCCACGCTCCCAAAGTTGCAAAATGGCGGTGGCGGTGATCGGTTTGGAAATGGATCCGAGCCGAAAGAGCGTTGAGGAGGTCGCCGGAGCAAAATCCTCCAGATCCGCCATGCCGAATCCTGCGGACCATGCGGGTTCACCCTCCAGGACGACGGCCACCCCAATCCCGGGCACGCTGTTTGCCGACATGAAACTCGAAACCGCTTTTTCGATTTCGGCGCGCTTCTCAGTAGCAAGGCTCTTCTGCTGCGAGGAGACGGCCGGAGCGCAGGCGAGGAGCAAGGCGAGCAGGCAAACGACCTGCGTTCGGAAGCGGTTGGCCTCGGCAAGTCGCGCACTGGTCTTCACGGGATCACCTCCAGCGCGAGTCTATCCCAAGTCAGGGAGGCCCGGAACAGCGCCGAGGAAGGTCCCGGCTTGTACTGAGAGCGTCAACCCCTGTTTGCCGGAATGCGTTGACCTTATGGTGAGCCGCTCCTTACCATGAAGGGATGAGGAAAAGGCTCAGCATCGCGGCTGGTACCCTGGTCTTCGCCGCGGGGCTTATGGGCTGCGAAGACGCAGGAAAAAAGCCCGTGCAGGCAAGAGTTCCGGCGCTGGCGCCGGCGGCAGCACCACAGGCTCCGGTGGAACTTGCGCCTTTACCGGTATTGAATCCGCCGCGCCGCTACTACGTCTGGATGTTGTCCGCGGTTCCGGCCGGGAAGGACTACCTGATCCAGAAGGTCCAGGAAAAATTCGCCTCCGGCGAGCAAAATTTTAAGGCCGGCCACCTCGAAGCCGCGCGGAAGGATTTCGACGACGCCGTCGACTGGATGCTGGAGAGCGGCTACGACCCCAATGGCGATCCGCGGTTAAGCGAACTGTTTCATCGCGTGGTGGACACGGTGTATGCCTACGAGCTGCAGGCCTTCCGAGCCGGAGACGGCTTCAGCGAAGCTCCCGCCGTTCCAGCGGCGATTGACGAAGTGGCGGAGATGACCTTTCCGGTCGATCCGCGGCTGAAAGAGCGGGCCGAGGAAGCGGCTAAGAACTTTTCCCACGACCTGCCGCTGACCGTGAACGATCAGGTGCTCTCCTTTCTCAATTTCTTCCAAACGCCGCGTGGCCGCGCCATCGTGGAAACCGGACTGCGGCGCGCCGGGCGTTATCGCGAGATGATTTCCCGCGTGCTGCGGGAAGAGGGCCTGCCGCAGGACCTCATTTACCTGGCGCAAGCGGAAAGCGCCTTCCAGCCGCTGGCACTTTCGCGCGCGGGCGCGCGGGGAATTTGGCAATTCGTGGCCTACCGCGGGCAGCAATACGGCCTGCGGCACACCTGGTGGATCGATGAACGCCAGGATCCCGAGAAGGCCACGCATGCCGCGGCGCAGCATCTTCGCGACCTTTACAAGCTTTACGGCGACTGGTACCTGGCGATGGCCGCTTACAACTGCGGCCCGGGGAACGTGCAGAAGGGCATCGAGCGCACCGGTTACGCCGATTTCTGGGAGCTCTACAAGCGGAATGTGCTCCCGCGCGAAACGAAAAACTACGTGCCTATCATCATCGCGCTGACGCTCATCGCCAAGGATGCGGCGCACTACAATATCCAGGCCGAACCGGAGGCGCCGATCCCAACCGACGTCGTTAAACCGGGCCGCGCCATCGATCTGCGGTTGGTGGCGGAAACCATCGACGTCGACGCGGAGACACTTCGCTCGCTCAATCCCTCTCTGCTGCGCCTCGCGACTCCCGACGATCCTTCTTTCGAACTGCATCTGCCGCTGGGCACGGCGCAAAAGTTCTCCGCGGAGATCGCGGATATTCCTCCGGACAAGTGGGTCAGTTGGCGGCGCCATCGCGTGGAAAACGGAGAAACGCTCACATCCATAGCCAAGAAATATCGCGTGACGGCTGCGGCCATCGCCGATGCCAACAATTTGGAGCGCAAAGCCGCGCTCGATGCGGGCGAGAAGCTGATCATCCCCGCGACACAGCCGCAATCGGAAACGAAACGCCGGCTGGTGAGTTATCGTGTGCGGCGCGGCGACACGTTCCTGGGAATCGCCGACCGCTTCAGCGTGAGTGCGGACGACTTGCGCAAATGGAATCGCTTGAAGGCCAACAAAGTGAGCCGCGGCATGGTGCTGCGCATCTACACCCTCGGCGGGGCTCCTGAAACTTCGCCGGCGCGGGCACGATCCAAGTCAAAGAAAAAACCCGCGCCGCCTGTGGCGGGCAATACAGCCGGAGGAGCAGTCGCTGCAAGTCACAATTAAGTCTTTTTCTATAAATAACTTACGTGCGACCAAGCATTTCGAAGGATCCTGTGCTACGGGTTGCCCTCGCATCGCTCCCCTTCGCCCCAGAGGTCTCTTGCAGGGAATCCCGCAGAATGCTTGACAACTCCCGGCGAGTACGGTAACAACGGCTGAAGGGCGGAGTGGAATTTCAGGTAACTCCGGCCAGAACAGCGACCCGTGGACCCCCTTTGCAAAACGGGGGCCAAAGATTCCCCCAGGGGAGGATGGAATGGAAATCGAGAAGGACAATTTCGAAGACGACAACGAGCTGTCCCGGCTGGAAGATGACGAGGAGCTGGCGGGCGAAACGGAAGAGATCGTCGAAACCGAGGAAGAGGAGCTGGTGATCGTCGGCGAAGAACCCGAGGAAGAGACTCCCGCGCCAAAACCGGCAGCCAAGCCAGCGGGGAAGAAACCGGCCAAAAAAGCGGCGAAGAAGAAACCTGCCAAGAAGAAAAAGGCAGCAAAATCGAAGCCCAAGAAAAAGGCCGCCAAGAAGAAAGCGAAGAAGCCGGCGAAGAAGAAAAAGAGGCGGTAGATCTTTTTCAGACAGCGGAGAACTTGTTGAGGAAGAAGCCGGGAGCATCGTTCCGGCTTTTTCTTTTTACGGAATCACACCTCCCAGACTGGGACTATCACTACCCTTGCTTGTTTCCCACATTGAATACTGTGTTTTTCAATTCAGGAATTGACCTTGTTTCCGGTAGGTGATATTTGCCGGGAGCGGTACGTACCATTTATGTAATTCCGTATGCTACGATCGTTGGAACAGATACGGCGGATGCGGGGTGGAGCGCAATCACACCTGCTGCGCTGCAGCGACGGCTACTATTACGTCGTGAAGTTCCAAAATAATCCTCAACACCGGGGAATCCTGGTCAACGAACTGCTTGGAACGAGGTTGGCGGCACGCCTTGGACTACCCACGGTCCTGGTGGAGATTGTCGCCGTCTCGGAGGAGTTGATCCGGCTGACCCCGGAATTGGCCGTGGAGCTGCCACGCGCGCGGATTCCATGCCAGTCCGGGCTGCAGTTCGGCTCTCGCTATCCCGGAGATCCCCGGCAGCTCACATTGCATGATTTTCTTCCCGACGAGCAGTTGCGCGAGGTGGAAAACCTGCATGACTTCGCCGGGATGCTGGTCTTCGACAAATGGACGTGCAACACCAACGGCCGCCAGACGGTTTTTTTCAGCGACCTGGGCAAAACCGCGGACCAGGCGGTGACGCGCTACAAAGCGACCACGTCGCCCCAATGCGCTCGTTCTGCTCGCAGGTTTTCCGGCAGGCCCGCCTGTGGGACCGCATCGAAAAATCCGTTCGCGCGTCGGAGTTTACTTTCCCAGGCGACCCCATGCGTCTCGACTACAGCTACCGCCGCAACGGAACGCGCCGTCTCGTACAGAGTCTCTCCGTCACCCGTGCCCCGGTCGACGCTAAGCTCCTGGCCTACACCGCAGAGCGCATCACCGCCAAAGCTTCCCTGAAAACCGAATTTGCCGCCGTCACCGATGTGGCCTTAAACGCGGAAAATGACCGCCACCGCTTCGTGCGCGACGCCGGCATCGAGCCCATTGCGATGGAAGGATTTGCGGTTTGGGTGGCCAAGCTGAAGCCGCTCCTGCAATGAGGGAAACGGGAAATCAGGGGTAAGCTGGACTCAGCGAGCAGTTTCCTCGAGTGCGGTCTGGAGATGGTCTCCGTTCCCGTGTCTTTGTGCACCAACGGCAAGCACCAGCAGCGTGGCATCGTCCTGCCAGCGGCCCCCGCAGAACTCGGCTACCACGGCTAGGATTTTCGCCTGCAATTCATCGGCGGACAGCGCACGGTGATCCTCCAGCAAATGCAGCAGGCGGGTTTCGCCGAACTCCTCGCCCGCCGGGCTGCACGCTTCCGTAACGCCGTCCGTAAACAGAACCACGCGATCGCCCGGGGACAACTGCGCCGCGCCCATCTCATAATCCCGGCTGGCGAAGACGCCCAGCACGGCGCCGCCCTCCCGCAATCGCTCGTGCGAGCCGTCGGAGCGCATCACGAATGGCGCGTTGTGCCCGGCGTTGACGTAAGCCAATCGGCGGGCGGGGCCGTCCAGTTGTGCGTAGAAAAACGTGATGAAGCGGTCGCTGTCCGTATTCCGGTAGACGATGGAATTCAGCCGGTTGCACAGGAGATGGGGCGCAACGGAAAGCGAAGAGAGTCCGCGCACGGCAGCCTGCAGGTTGGACATCAGCAGAGCGGCTGGCATGCCTTTTCCAGACACGTCGGCGATACACAGTCCAAGCGTTTTCTCGTCGAGTGGAAGAATGTCGAAATAATCGCCTCCCACCAAACGGGCCGATTGCCAGGCGCTGGCGATTTCATATCCCGGCATTTGCGGAATTTCGCGTGGCAGAAGTTTTTCCTGAATCGCTTTGGCTTCGGCGATCTCCCGTTCCTGCTCCTGAAGATGGAGGATGGCTTCTTGCCGCACCCGGAGTTCTTCCAATGCCCGCAGGCGCGCTTCGCGGCGCTCGCGGCCCAGGCCGATTTGCTTCTGGAGAATTTCCAGCAACCGCGTGTTGGTCCACGGCTTCTCGACAAAGTCGCTCACGCCGTATTGCATGGCTTCCACGGCCAAGCCCACGGTGGCCCATCCGGTCATGGCCACCACAGGCGGGGCATCTTCGATCTCCCTCAGTCGGCTGAGCACATCCAAACCTTCGCGTCCGGACGTCGTGTCGCGCGCGTAGTTCAGATCGATGAGCAGAATGTCGAATTCCTGGCGCACCACGGACGCCAGCAGATCCGCCGGAGAATTCACCGTTTCGATGCTGTAGCCGTGCCCCTTGAGCAGCAGCCGCAGCGCGTCCAGAACGTCCTGCTGGTCGTCAGCGATGAGGATTCGGGGCTGCATCAATTGGCGTTTCCTTGAAATTGCCCGCACTTGCGCTGGTTCCGGGAGTTCTTAGCGCAGCCCGGCTTCCAGCCTGGAACAGCAGTAAACCTTTTGATTTATGATACTTCCATATGAGGTGGGACACAGAAAGAACTCAGGAATGGTCACTCATGGGAACGCTCGTCCCAATTTCGGGCAGGACCCGGACGAAGTCTACGGGCCACCCTATGTAGTGAAGAAATCTCCATCCGTTGAACCCGTAGAGTGTTCCGTGAGGAAGTCTCAGTCTCTGCTAACCTGGCTATCATCCCGGTCACCGTCTCCTAAAGCACCGGCTCCGACCAGTTTTCGAGCGTTTCCTTCACCTTGTGCAGGAACTGGTGGGCGATCGCGCCGTCCACGACGCGGTGGTCGTAGCTGAGCGTCACGTAGCACATCGAGCGGATGGCGATCGAGTCGTTGATAACCACCGGGCGCTTCTCGATGGCGCCGAGCCCGAGGATGCCGACGTTCGGCTGGCTGATCACCGGCAGCCCGAACAAGCCGCCGAAGACGCCCGGGTTGGTAATCGAGAATGTGCTTTCCTGAACTTCCTCGGGCTTCAGCTTTTTCGAACGCGCGCGCTCCGCGAGATCGTTCATATTGCGCTGGATGCCGAGAATGTTTTTCTCGTCGGCGTTTTTCACCACCGGGACGAGCAGGCCCCAGTCGAGCGCCACGGCGATCCCGATGTTGATCTCCTTGTGCAGGATGATGTTCGTTCCATCCAGCGAGGCGTTCAACGTCGGAAACGAGCGCAGTCCGGCGACCGCGGCCTTCACGAAGAAGGGCATGAATGTCAGCTTGGTCTCGTAGCGCTTTTCGAATTCGTCCTTGGACTTGGCGCGCAGCGCGGCCACCTTCGTCATGTCGATTTCATCGACGGAGTACACGTGCGCGGAAACGCGCTTGGACGCCACCATGTGCTCGGCGATACGCTGACGCATGGCGCTCATCGGCTGCACTTCGTAATTGCCGAAGTACATCTTCTCGCGCGGCACTGCCGTTTCTAGCGCGACGTGCGCCTGCCCGCCGGACACGCCTGGCGCGGATGCCGTTGGTGGCGGAGGCGCCGGCCGCGAAGATGCCCCTGGAGCCGGAGCGGAGTAGGCGGGGGGAGTAGCAGCCGGCGCGCCGCCAGCCGCGATCACCGCTTCGATGTCCTGCTTGCTGATTCGCCCGCCCGCTCCGGTCCCCGTCACGTTCGAGAGATCGATGCCATGCTCTACGGCCATGCGGCGAACCAACGGCGAGCTGTGAATCCGTTCGCCCGTGGAACCCGAGGAAGCAGGAGCAGCCGCAATCGGCGCGGCGGCCGGAACAGGAGCCGCGGGCTTCGGCGGTGCCGGGACTGGAGCAGCGGCGACGGGGGCTTTTGCAGGAGCAGGAGGGGGCGCAGCCGTTTTCACTGGGACCGGCGCCGCGGCCGCAGAGCCCGCCGCATCTATGACGCCGACGATGGTTTGAATCGGCACGGTCTGCCCTTCGCCGACCTTGATCTCCTTCAGCACGCCGGCTGAGGGCGACGGAATCTCCGCGTCCACTTTGTCGGTGGAGATTTCAAACAGCGGCTCGTCGCGTTCCACCTTGTCGCCGGGCTTCTTCAGCCACTTGGTGATCGTCCCTTCGAAAATACTCTCGCCCATCTGGGGCATTACGATGTCTACGGCCATGGTCGCTCTCCTCTTCTCGTGAGAAATCTAATACCGCGCCAGTTCCTTGGCGGCGGTAAAAATCTTTTTCGCGTTGGGCAGAAAATATTCTTCCAGCGTGGGCGCGTACGGCACCGGCGTATCGAGCGACGTCACGCGCATCAGCGGCCCGTCCAGATCGCCAAACGCTGTCTCGCAGAGAATCGCCGCAATTTCGCCCGCGATTCCACCCGTCTTCGTGTCTTCATGCACCACGAGACATTTGTTGGTCTTTTTCACAGAATTCAAAATCGTCTCTTCATCGAGCGGCAGCAGCGTCCGCAAATCGATCACTTCCGCTTCGATCCCTTCCTTCGCCAGGGCTTCGGCCGCCTCTAGCGAAGTATGCATCATCGCCGCGTAGGAAATGATCGTCAGGTGCTTCCCTTCACGGCGCACCACGGCTTTGCCGATCGGCACGGTGTAGTCCCCGGCGGGAACCTCTCCTTTGATGCGGCGGTAGAGGAACTTGTGCTCGAAGAAGAGCGCCGGGTTATTATCCCGCACGGCGGCCTTCAGTAAGCCCTTGGCATCATAGGGCGTGGAGGGATAAATCACCTTGAGCCCCGGCGTGTGCACAAAATACATCTCCGGATTCGCCGAGTGGAACGGCCCTCCATGCACGCCGCCTCCGGACGGCCCGCGCACCACCATCGGCGCCGGGGCGTTCCACAAGTAATGTCCCTTGGCCACAAAATTCGTAATCTGATTGAACGCGCAAACGATAAAGTCGATGAACTGCATCTCGACAATGGGCCGCAGCCCCAGATAGCTCATTCCGCAGGCAGCGCCGATAATGGCGCTCTCGCTGATCGGCGTATCAATCACGCGTTCCCAGCCAAAGCGCTCCAGCATCCCCTCGCTTGTCTTGAACGCCCCGCCGTACACCCCTACGTCTTCCCCCATCAAAATGACCGCTGGGTCGCGCTCCATCTCCTCGAACATCGCCTGCTTGATGGCTTCGAGAAAAGTAACTTGCGTGCCACTCGGCGCGCTGCCATTCGTTCCAGGCATGCTTATCTCCGCGCCTTTCGCGAAGCGCTCGCCGGGACGGCCTTCACGGTTTTCTTTGCCGCCGCTTTCGCCGGCGCCTTCACCGCGGACTTGCCCGCTTCAGCAGGTTTTGTCTCCGCAGGCTGCGTATCGCCGAAGTGAATCGGCGCGTGCGCGCCGCCGGAGCCTTTGCCCGAGCCGAAACCCGGAACCGTCCAAACCGCTTCGACACTCGATCTCGGCGGGGTCACCTCCGCAATCGGCCGCTCCCACTTCGCCCGTATCTTGTGGCAATCGTCTCCGGTACAGTAGACGCCCGTCTCCGCAAACTCCGGCGGGGGCATCGGAGAGTTCTCCGCAAAGTCCCGTTCCTTGGCGAGCAGGGTGTTGATCTTCTCCTCGATCTCTTTCCTGGCTTTGGCGTCGAGCAGCTTTTCACCCGTCAGGAATTTTTCATAGATTGCGATGGGGTCGCGCGCTTCCCAGTACGCACGCATCTCTTTCGGCACGTATTCGGCGGGATCGTGCTGCGCGTGGCCCATCCGCCGAAAAGTCTTGGCTTCGATCAGAATCGGTCCTTCCCCCGCCCGCGCCCGCTCCACCGCTTCCTTCGCCGTGGAATACATCGCGACCACGTCATTGCCGTCGACAATGTAGCTCTCGATGCCATACGCCTTCGCACGGTCCGCGAGATTCTCGAGTGGCACCTGCTTGCGAACAGGTGTGGAATACGCCCACAGATTATTCTCGAGAATCAAAACAAACGGCGCTTTCTGCACGGCCGCAAAATTCAGCCCTTCGTGAAATACGCCGGTGGAGCTGCCGCCGTCCCCAATCCACGTCATGGCCACGATCTTTTGGCCGAGATATCTTCCCGCCATGGCCACTCCGGTCATCACCGGAATCAAATCGCCCAGCATCGAAATCGGCGAAACGATGTGCAGATTGTCCAGATCCCCGAAGTGGCTGGTGCCATCCTTGCCCTTGGTCGGCGAATCGTACTTCGCCATGTGCTGCATGAAAACGTCGCGCGGCCGCACGCCCTTCACTAATAGCGCCCCGATGTTGCGGATCATCGGCGCCAGCCAGTCCTTTTTTTCCAGCGCGTACGCCGTTCCCACGGAAATCGCTTCCTGGCCCAGACTGGAGTAAAGACCTCCGACAATCTTGTTCTGCCGGAAGAGCTTCACCATCATGTCTTCGACGGCGCGGTTCAGCCGCATGTAGTAGTACAGATCCAGATACTGCTGCCGCGTCAATTCCTTCTTCATTCCCCGCTCCAAGTCTTACGCCGAAACCGCAGCCTGCTGCTTCACGTGCTCCAGTTTCTCGAGCAACTCTTCTCGCGCCGCTTTCTTCATCTCCCGTCCGAACACTTCTCCAAAATGCTTTGCGAGCCTCCGTTCAACTTCTTTCGAGTCCAAGCTGCGTCCCAGCAATTTTTCCAGCGATGTCGCCTTACGGTTCGCTATCCCGCACGGCACGATCAAATCGAAGTAACGCAAATCCGTCGAAACGTTGTACGCAAGCCCATGTGAAGTCACCCACCGGCTGATGTGTACGCCGATGGCTCCCAGCTTTTCCTCAGTGTCATCGCTCTTGACCCAAATTCCCGTCTTCCCTGCAACGCGCTCCGCGGTAATGCCAAACTCCGTAGTCGCCTGGATCATCGCCTCTTCCAGCATCCGCACATACCAAACAACGTCGCGCCGAATCGCCCCGAGATTCAGAATGGGATACGCGACAGTCTGCCCTGGTCCGTGATAGGTGATGTCCCCGCCGCGGCTGGTCTCGTAATACTCCACGCCTTTCTGCCGCAACACATGCGCGGAAGCCAGCAGGTGCTCCCATTTGCCGCTCCGTCCCTGCGTGATCACGTGCGGATGCTCGCAGAGGAGGAGCACATCTTCAATGACTTCTGCCTTGCGCGCCGCAACAATACGCTTCTGCAACGCGTAAGCTTCCGCGTAGCCAATTAGTCCCAAATCGATAGTAAGGCAATTTTTCAGCACGGTTCGATTTCCTTTGTAGGGGCGCAGCATGCTGCGCCCCTACAGGCAAGAGCTCAAACGTTTATCTGCAATCCCCGCACGCTCGCAAAAGCATCGCCCATGGCTTCCCACACTGTGGGATGCGCGTGCATCATGTTCATCATGTCGTCGATGGTGCCTTCGAGGTTCAACACCGTGGCCGCCTCCGCCAGAAGTTCCGTCGCCAGCGGCCCGATGATATGAATTCCCAGCACCTCGCCGTATGTTTCGTCGGAAACCACTTTGACGAAACCGCCGTGACTCCCCAGAATCGTCGCCTTGCTGTTCCCCACAAAGGGGAACTTCCCAATCTTTACGTCGTAGCCGACATCGCGCGCCTGCTTTTCCGTCAGTCCAATCGAGCCGATCTGCGGCTCGCAGTACGTCGCGTTCGGGATCCTGGTCTTCACGATCTGATGAGCCGGCTTCCCTGCGATGTGCGTTACCGCGATAATCCCTTCCATCATCGCCGCGTGCGCCAGTTGCGGCAGCCCCGCAACGATGTCTCCGATGGCATACAGCCCCTTCTCGGCCGTCTCCATGTTATCGCCCACATGGACGAATCCGCGCTCCAGCTTGGCTTTCGATTTCTCCAGACCGCAATTCTCCGTCATCGGCTTGCGGCCCACGGCCAGCAGGAGTTTCTCCGCCTGCAGCGTCTGCGCCTTCCCGTCCTTGTCCTTGAATGCCACGGCGATGCCCTTCGCATCCTTCTTCACCGACTCCACTGCGCAACCGGTGAAAACCTGGATGCCTTTTTTCTGAAAGGCCTTGGTCAGCTCCGCGGAGATTTCTTCGTCCTCGACCGGCACAACACGCGGCAGCGCTTCCAGGATCGTCACTTGCGTCCCGAAGGAATTATAGATGGACGCAAACTCCACGCCCACGGCGCCCGCGCCAACCACAATCAAAGTCTTCGGAATCTCCGGAAGCTGAAGAATCGAGCGGTTCGTGAGAATCATCTTGTGGTCGGGTTCAATGCCTGGAAGCGATTTTGCCTCAGACCCGCTCACCATCAGGATGTTTGCCGCTTCGATCTCGGTTTTCTTCCCGTCCTTCTCGACGCTCACGCGCCCTGGGCCTTCGTACTTTCCCCAGCCCTGCACCCACTCCACCTTGTTCTTCTTGAAGAGAAATTCGATGCCTTTCGAATGCTTCTTGACGATTTTGTCTTTTCGCGAAAGGATGTTTGCCCAGTTGATTTTCAGCCCGCTGACCTCGAATCCCAGCTCCGCCCCGTTCTTGAACTGATCGTAGACCTCGGCGTGATGCAGCAGCACCTTGGTGGGGATGCACCCGACGTGTAAGCAGGTCCCGCCCAGGTACGGGTCCTTCTCCACCACAACCGCTTTCAGGCCAAGTTCGCCCGCCCTGATCGCCGCCACGTACCCGCCCGGACCACTTCCGATAATCGCTACATCGTACTTTGCCACTCGTAGTCTCCCTTCCGCAGGGGCCAGAACCGGTGAGTCGAGCTTCTCCTCACCGCAATCACACTCGAAAAAAAGCTCGAGGGGGTCAGGCCGATAAGACGGGTCGCCGGCGGTTCGCTTTGCGAACGCCTTCCCAAACGGAGAAAAAGCCGCCCGCGCTTACGGCACAGACGGCTGCGTCCCAGCAAACAACGAATTTTAACAGCCGCTCGCCCCCCTCGCAACCTTTGGCCCCGTATTGCTTCTGCGGCATGCTTGTTGCTCGCCTTCTCAGTTGGATGAGCGCCAGCGGGGCGAAGATACAGCGAACACCTGTGCTTCCGCTCCCAAGGAGCCGCCAGCCGAACCTCCATTTATGCTAAGTATATATGTAAGATTTGCATTACAATTTCTCTTGCTTTTCAGTTTACTTATATTTATATTGGCTCTCCGTTTATCACGGGCCCAACCTGCGATTACCTTTGCGGACACTCAGCCGGTCTTGCTAAGGGAGGAAAAAGGGCCATGGTCATGAAATCCGGGGAGCGCTGGCATTGCGTCAATCCAGCGTGTGGTTGCGTGGTTCTGGTTGAATCCAACGGCGAAATCGAGGGACAAAATCCCCGGTGCGCTCGCGCCAGCATTATGAAGAAGAGTTATACCCCGCCCGTCTCTCGCTCCCTTGATTTCTTACGATTCCCGGAGCCGGCATTCATTCACCGGGACTCTTCCGAGGATGGACCCATGCGCGGCGGAGTCATCCATCAAGCTTCGGGCGTGCGTCCTTCCAAGTCCCTGGTCGTTCGCGGCGGGCTCGTGCGCACCTTCAGGCGCCTGGCCGGCTTCCTCGTCGTGACCCTTCTTTGTTGGGGGATCCACACCCTCGACGACGTGTTTCTAAACCCGCTCAGCGCAGGAGACGCGGCGGTGATTGGCGCGGCGTTCGTTATCACGCTCGCGGCCATGTTGCTCTTCTTCCTCATTAAACCAGGGAAAAGGCCTCGAATGACCGGCCATGGCCGCACATCTGATTCCGCGGTTCCCGCGGTGTGCCACTCTTTCGATCCGGCTGCCGGGGCCGTGCGCCAGGATAATTTACGGAATAATTTGGCGTACCAACGTTTCTACGTCGATCATTCCCGCATCCGGCGGTAGACTCAATTGTCGATTCAGGCGCGCGGAATGGACGGAAAGTAGCGCTCTTCCAGGATGATGCGGTGGTGCATCTGGTGGCCCGCGGTGATAAAAGCCAGCGCGCGCACGGTCACTTCCTTCTGATTGGCCAAGCCGCGGCGCGGCCAGACATCTTCCTTGAACGAACGAAACAGGCCGATACTCGCGCTGCGCACGGCTCCAAACTCCTCGGTAAGGCCTGCGAGCGTCCGCTCGCTAAACGCACCACTCCGCACGTAGTCATCCTGCTCGAATCCGGGAAGCGGCGTTTGATCGGCGCGCGCAAACCGCAACGCCCGGTAAGTAAAAATGCGCTCGGTATCCGTGATGTGCCCGAGAACTTCCTTTACCGTCCATTTTCCGGGCGCATACCGGAAGCTTCCGTCCCGCTCGCTTCGCCCTGTAAACAACTGCAGCATCTGTAATCGCTGGGATTCCAGAACGCCCAGGACATCAGACCCCGGAACTTTCGATATGTAATTCGCGTAGTAATCCGCATATTCGCTCGATTCGGGTCTGTTCATGGTGGAACCTCTCTTCTGGAAACGGAATTATACCGCTGGGAGGAACTCCAGCGCACTGCGAAGTCGGCAGATGCTACCCAGAGGCGCGCCTGCCGAAAGGTCAGATTTCTACTTCGGGAGAACGCAACAGCCATTCCGGCAAAGTTTTTCCTGCCCGGAGCGAATCTTTGCTTTTTGTTTTGCGCCCCTTATTGCAAGATAGCGCCTGCCGATGAACACATCCGACCGCCAGACCATACGCGTGGCTTTTCAAGGCGAACCCGGCGCTTTCAGCGAAGCCGCCGCCATCCAGCTTCTCGGCGGCGCTATTACCACCGTGCCCCGCGCGACGTTTGAGGCCGCCTTCACGGCCATTGCCGAAGGCGCCGCCGACGCCCTTCTGGCTCCCGTGGAAAACTCCCTCGCAGGGTCTGTAGTCCGCGTCTACGATCTCCTGCTCGAAAGCGATCTCGGCATTGTCGCGGAAACAATTTTGCCCATCGAACATCACCTCATCGGCTGCCCGGGAGCGTCCCTCGACGACATTCGTTCCGTTGCTTCGCATCCCATGGCTCTCGCCCAGTGCGAAAAATTCTTTCTCGCCCATGAACATCTGAAGCGCGTCCCTGCCGAGGACACCGCCGGCAGCGTTCGCGACCTCATCTCTCGCGGCGACAAATCCGCCGCGGGCATCGCTGGCCGCCAAGCTGCAGTCTACTACGGAGGGGTGATCCTTGCCGAATCCATCCAGGACAACGCCGAAAACTTTACCCGTTTTGTTCTTCTCATTCCCGTGGTGCGCGAGGGCTCCGACGAATCAGCGGACTCCGCTATCGCATCTTCCCCCGCCGCGGCGGACTTGATGGTCGAACTCAAGGTAAGACGGATGGAACAATTTACATCCGGGACGTTTCTAAAAATGTCCATCGCACTCCGTCTTGCGCACAAACCCGGCGCGCTCCTTGCCGCGCTCGAGCCGTTTGCCCGTCACGGCATCAATCTGATGAAAATCGAAAGCCGCCCGATTCATGGCACGCCCTGGATCTATCAGTTCTTCCTTGATCTCGTAGCCGACTCGCCCGCCCAACTCCATTCGGCCCTGGAGGAAGTCCGCCGCACCGCAAGCTTTCGCCGCATTCTCGGCCTCTACCCCGTCGCGAAATAGAATCCACCTCAAGAAGGAAAAAGCCAACGATTCCGCCGGCCTTCTTTTCCTTTACTTCCTTAACTTCTTATACTTCCTTTACTTCATCACTCAGCAGTAGCTGCACTCCGCATCACCCATGCCGCCCGTGATGCCATCCTTCATCCGTCGCAGGCGCCGTCCCAGCCGCTCGGCCATCTGGTGCCGCGCGCGCCACAACCGCGCCTTCAGGGTATTCTCCGTGACTCCCAGCTTCTTCGCTGCTTCGCCCGTCGAATAGCCCTGCACTTCGCGCAGCACAAACGCAGTCCGTAAGAGGGGCGAGAGTTCGTCGAGATTCTCGCTGATCATCTCTCGCAGCTCGGTTCCCGCAAAAACCTGCTCCGGATTCGGTCCGTCATCCGCGAAGCGCTCCGAAGCGGGCAGCTCGTCCTCGCGCGGCGTTTCGTCCAGCGAAATCGCCGGACGCGCCTTCGCGCTCCGCCGCCTCATCAGTGCCGCGTTGATCACGATGCGCGTCAGCCATGTCGAAAACTGCGACCGCCCCTCGAACCGCTTTAGATTGCGATACGCCGAGAGCAGCCCGTCCTGCAGCGCGTCTTCCGCGTCTTCCGTATTCCCCAGCACCCGCAGAGCCGTCTGAAACAACGGCCGCTGGTAACGGCGGAATAGGGCTTCCACCGCCTGCTCGTCGCCTCGCTGTCCGGCGCGGATCAGGTTCTCTTCGTTCAGTTGTATTCCCACTGCCGCTTGCGTTGCCATCGTAGCCCCCCATTCGAATCAAAATTCTTGCGCAAACCTTGGGCGCAAAAACTTTTTCCTTAGTGAACCGGCACCCCACCCGCCGGCACTCTCGGCTTCCTCATAAGCACCAAAATCGGAATCACCGCGAAAAACACCAGGCCGAGCATCTTGAAATTATCGATAAACGCCAGCATCACCGCCTGCCTCTGCACCGTGTTGTAAATCATTCCATGTGCCTGCGCGCTGGCGTGCGCCGCTGTCGAACCCGCCGCGATCAGTTTCGCCTGTGTCCCGTTCAGCGTGTTGTGATACGCCGCGCTGAAATCGTTGACGTGCTCCATCAGCCGCGACTGATGAAACTGCGCGCGTCGGTCCAGCATCGTCGTCACCGTCGCAATTCCCACGCTCGCCCCGATGTTCCGCGCCAAATTAATAATCCCCGTGCCCATGTTGCTTTTTTCCTTCGGCACGTACGCAAACGCCGAGACGTTTATGGGAATGAACAGAAACGCCAGCCCGAAACTTTGCAGCATGCGCGCCCGCACCGCGTGCCCGTAGTCCAGCCCGAGGTCCCACCCCGCCATCACAAACAACGCCGACGCCGACACGATGCACCCGAATGTGATTAGAATCCGCGTGTCCACCTTCGACACCAGGATTCCCACGACCGGCATCATGCACATGATCACCGCCCCGCCCGGCGACAGCGCCATTCCCGCCAGTTGCGCCGTGTATCCCAACAACTGCTGCAATAGCTGCGGAATCAGCACCGTGCTCGAATACAGCACAAATCCCAGGAAAAACATCGCGGTCGTCGCAATCGCAAAATTGCGGTCCTTCAACATCCTCAAGTCGACCACCGGCTCTTTCTCCCGCAACTCCCACAGAATTCCCGCGATCAGCCCAAAAATCATGAGCGCGAAAAACACCCGGATGAAATTCGACGACAGCCAGTCCTCGCGCTGCCCCTTGTCCAGAATAATCTGCATGCTTCCCAAGCCCAGGCTGATCAATCCGATCCCGATGTAATCGATTCGGAATCCCGCTTTCACACTCGCTTTCTTCATGTACGGCGGGTCGCTTACCAAAAAGTTCGTCAGCAGCAGCGAAACCATTCCCACCGGCACATTGATGTAAAAAATCCATCTCCACGAAAAATTGTCCGTAATCCAACCGCCCAGCCACGGCCCAATTGTTGGAGCCACGACGACCGCCAACCCGTACACTGCAAACGCCATGCCACGCTTCTCCAGCGGAAACGTGTCGTTCAGGATCGCTTGCTCGCTCGGTTGCAATCCCCCGCCGCCCACGCCCTGCAAAATCCGGAATATCACCAGCACACCCAGACTCGGCGCCAGCCCGCACAAAAACGAACTCACCGTAAAAATCGCCACGCACGACATGTAAAACTTTTTCCGTCCGATCAGCCCGGAAAACCATCCCGACAGCGGCAGCACGATCGCGTTCGAAACCAGATACGACGTCAACACCCAGGTGGATTCGTCCTGCCCCGCCGACAAATTTCCCGCGATGTGCGGCAGCGCCACGTTCGCGATGGAAGTGTCCAGCACCTCCATGAACGTCGCCAGCGTCACCGTAATGGCGATCACCCAGGGGTTGATCGTCCCGTCCGGCATTCGCAGCTTGGCTAGAATCCTGTCTCGCATCGCGTCCAATCTCTGGCCCTGCTGTTTCTACGTATTACCGTGCCAATCCCTATCCTTATTCCCCTTTAATTCGTAATCACCGTTGCGTCCACATTCATTCCCGGCCGCAGGACCGCCTGCTCAGAGGAAATCGGGTCCAGCACGATCTTCACGGGTATCCGCTGCACGACCTTCACGTAATTTCCCGTCGCGTTTTCCGGCGGCAGCAGGCTCAGCACGGACCCTGTCGCCCCCGCAATGGAATCCACCCGCCCGCTGAATGTTTTCCCGTACGTATCCACCTTGACTTCTGCTTTCTGCCCGGCCTTCATGTTCCTTAGTTGCGTCTCTTTGAAGTTCGCCGTCACCCACACGTTCTCGAGCGGCACCACCACCAGCAACCCTTGCCCGGCCTGCACGATCTGTCCTGTCTCGACCTGCTTGTGCGTCGCTACTCCATCCACCGGCGCCGTGATCTCCGTATAGCTCAAGTTCAATTCCGCTGCTTCCAGCGCTGCCCGTGCCTGTTCCACCTTGGCGAGCTTCGCCTGCGCATCTGCAGCTCTCATGCTTACCTGCTTGACGTCCGCGTGCGCCGAGGCCACTCCCGCCAGCGCCTGCTCAACTCTCGCCTTCGCCGCGTCCAGTTGCGCCTTTGCTACTTCCACGCTGCGCTGCGCTTGCGCCTGTTTTTGCAGGTCCGCTTGTAGCGCGCTCGCGGTCGCATCCGCATTGGCCTTCGCCGCGTCATACTGCTGCTTCGATATTTCACCCTTCTCCATAAGCGGCAGGTAACGCGCCAGATCGGCCTTGGCCAGCTCTGCATTCGCCCGGCTTTTGTCCACGTTAGCCTGCGCCCAAGCCAAATCGGCTGTCTGTGCCTGTTCATAAGTTGCCTGTGCGCTTGCCAGGTCCGCCTGCGCGCCCATGAACTGCGCATCTGCGCTCGAATTTCCGCTCGCCACGTTTTCCCGCGTGCGCGGCACGTCCACTCCCGCGGAACGCGCTTCGCTCTCCGCCAGCGCCAGCGACGCCTTCGCTTGATCCAACGCCGCCTGGTAGTCGCGCGCATCGATCTTCACCAGCACTTGCCCCCCCGTCACCGGCTGGTTGTCCTCCACCAGAACTTGCGCCACGCGCCCGTACACCTTCGACGCCATCGGCGTGATATGCCCGTCCACCTGCGCATCGTCCGTCGTCTCGCGGTTGTGGTAATACAGGAACAATCCAAAGACCGCCGCCAGCACGACCGCCCCGCCCCCGATGAGCAGCCGCCGCACCTGGGGGTTCGCTAACCCTTTCGGGGTCTCCTCCAGCGCCAACTCTTCCGTGATCCGCGGAACTTTTGTCGCATTTTCTAATCCAACCTCGATCTCGATGCTCATCGTTCCCCCACGCTTACTTTGCGTAAACCTTTTCCATTTGCCCGATCGACCGCGCCAGGTCTGCCCGCGCCTGGTTAAAGCGATACAGCCCCGCAATCTGGTTGTCGTTCGCGCGAGCCAGCGAATCCTGCGCCTGAATCACTTCGATGTTGTTCGCCACTCCCGCTTTGAAGCGGTCCCGCGCCTGATCCACTTCTTCCTTCGAAAGCTGCACGCCCAGGTTCGCCACTTGCACTTCATTCCGCGCCGATTGCAGATTTAGCAGCGCCGTCTTCACATCCAGCGCGATCTGATTCCGCAGATCATCTTTCTGTTGATCCATCTTTTTGATCTCGATGTCCGCGCGAACAATTTCTGCGTGAATCCTTCCGCCGGTAAAGAGCGGCAAATTCACGCTCCCTTGGTATGTGTACGTCGGCAGCGTCGTGTTTCCCGAAGTTCCCACGTATGCGAAAATCCCGTCGAACCGCAGCGATGGCAGCCGCGAATCCTGCGACGCTTTCTTCTGATATTCCGCAGCCTTGATCTGCGATTCCAGCGCCTTCCACTCCTGGCGCTCCGCCAGCGCGAGTTCGATGCTCGCCTGGACCTCGGGCTGCGGTGTATCGAAGAAACTCAGCGAATCCCCCAGCTCGATCTGCTGCCGCGGATCCAGGTTCAATAGCCGGCTCAGGGCAAACAGCGATGTCTCACGGTCCGTCTGGGCCTGAATCAATCGCTGCTTTTCGTTTTGTAGCTCTACGTTGGCTCGCAGCGTATCGATTCCCGTTCCAACTCCCTCTTTCTGCAAGTCCGCCGCCTGGTCATACAACGCCTGCGCCAGATCCACTCGCGATTGCGACGCCTGAACATTCGCCATGCCGCGCAGCGTCCCGATGTACTGCGAAACCACCAGCAGAATCACTTGCTCTCGTGTCGAGAGGCTGCTCGCCTTGCTGGAGTTCACCGTATTCTGCGCTGCCTGATATCTCCGCCACAGCGTCAGGTCAAAGACCGGAGCGCCGAAGCTCGGACCCGCGGAAAATACTTGATATGGTCCAAGCGTCTTGGGAAATCCGGGAAACGGTGTTCGGCCTCCAAACTGGGCCAGCAGGTTTACTTTCTGCGCTTCGTCCGAGATCTGCGCCTTCGCTTGCGGCAACAGATCGGCTCGCGCAATGTTCTTGTCTTGTTCGCTTTGCGCTGCCTGCAAAATCGCGATCTGCGCCGTGGTGTTTTGTTTCAGCGCCAGGCCCACCGCTTGATCCAGCGTCAGTCGCAGCACCTGCGTCGGTGCATTTCCAGGCAACACACTCAGCTTGCTTGTGCCTTGCGCACGTGTCACCGTGGGCCCCAGCATCAAAGTGAAGAATGCCGCGTAAAAAATAATGTGCGAGCGCTTGGGACGTGCCTTCGCGCCGTTGCTCGCACCTTGCTTCTCGCGTGCCACGATTTCCTGCACGATGGCCTGGTTCAGGCAGCCTTCCGCGATCAACTGGCCGCCCTGCCGATGAATTTCCATCAGCAGCACTTTTCCGGCAGCATCGATGAAGCTCACGCCGCAGAGATTCACGTGGAACTTCTCGCGCGGCGAGGCCGCGTGCAACTCCCGCCAGCACTGCTCCAGTGCCGCCACCCACGGCCCCGCCAGTCGGCCCTCGACGCCCAGGAATATCTTTCCACGCTTCTTTTCCGTTGTAATTCTTAACATTGATTCCGTCCTGTTGGTCATTTGTAGATGCATGATTGTCACCATCCGATGCAGATAATTGTTAATGTGGAAGCAGCACAAAAATAGAGACTTATGCAGAATCTGACGGATTGGATGGCCCGGAGAAAAGACCATATATTGGCGTTATGTCAAATATGGTCTCTATTGTTGTGCCCATATATAGGCTATTCTCTTCTTGTGACCACTGCCTTCCCGACTCTGCCGGAGCGCCCTTTTCCCTTCGCACGTACGAATCGACCCGCAAACCGAGCGGCAGTCATTGTGCGCAGCCCATCCCCGTACTATTTTTCTCGGTGCGTCGCGGATGGGCAAGCAGGTTTGCTTTACGCTTGAGGTGACGCTGAATTTCGGCGGGGATGGGGCCGCGATGGCGTCACGCGCTGCTGCTAGGGCTGCTGCCAAACCAAAAACCTCGGCTGCGAGGAAAGCGCCGCCGCAGAAAAACGCGCCGTCGAAAAAACAAGTTTCGGGAAAATCAAAAAATCCTCGCAAGCGCCAGGGGTTTCCACCGCGGTTAGCGTTTCACGGCAATCGCCTGCAATTCGAAATGCCCGCCCCGCAGGAGCGATCCCGCTCCGATGAATTCCCGCGCCGGCAAGTCCTTGGTCGTGAAGTAGCTCTTGTAAATCGGATTGAATTTCTCGAACAGTGAGAGGTCCGTGCAGGCAATCTGCACGTACGCCAGGTCGTCCATGCTCATACCTGCCTGCGCCAGCACCGCCTTCTCCCCGTCCAGCAAGTTCTTGATCTCGTCCTCAATCTGCTCCGGCGCTTTTCCTGTCTTCGGATCCAAGCCGAGCCGCCCCGCCAGATAGAGGGTGTTCCCCGACAGGATCGCGTCGCTGAACGGTAGCTGTGCGGGCTTATCCGGAAGATTGATCGCCTTCCTGGTGGGCTGTATCGTGACCTGCGAAACCGCGCTATGTACCGTAAGAATTCCTGCCACAGCCAAAACCACCACGAGGAAACTGATGCGACGATTCATGATTTGCCTCCATTCGAATGACTTGCCCAATACGCCGCGCGAGTGTAATACCCAAATTCGCCTTCGGCAAGCCATGCACCGGGGCCTCGTTTGCCCCGGCAAACGACCATCTCCATCGCTTCTCGGAACTCATTCGAATTAAAAAGCTATAAACCCCGTTCGAATGAAGTACAGCGAAGTGAATCCCACTCCCAACCACAGCAGCACGCCGAGAAGGAGCGGGCGCCAGCCGACCTCTTTCAGTGTGGCCCGCGAAATCCCGCTGCCAATGAGGAACAGCGTTGCCGTGAGGCCGAGTCGCCCGAGAGTGAACAGCCAGTGAGCGAGATGTTCGAACGCAGGAAGGTATGTATTAAGGATTGCGGCGAGAACAAAAAACCCGATGAACCAGGGAAATTGGATGCGGGGACGGCTGTCACCACTGGCCGGAATGTTCTGGGAGCGGTTGCGCTCGATCGCTGCAGTCGCTAGCGCGAGCGGAACGATCCAGAGCGCGCGGGCGAGTTTTACAGTGATGCCTATTAGCAATGCTTGCGGGCCGTATTTCGTGGTGGCGCCGACGACGGAGCTCGTGTCGTGGATCGCCAGCGCGGCCCAGAGTCCGAATTGCGGTTGCGAAAGATGAAGCGTGTTCCCGAGGGGCGGAAAAATCAGCAGGGCGATCGAATTCAAAATAAAAATCGTGCCGAGGGATACCGCCATTTCCTCTTCATTGGCTTGAAGAATGGGACCAATCGCGGCGATGGCGCTGCCGCCGCAAATCGCCGTGCCCGCGGTGATCAGAATTGACGAATTACCGCGGATCTGCAAGAGCTTGCCGAGCGCCAGACCCACCAGAAGCGCAAAGGAAATCCCCATCGCGGTGTAGATAAATCCGCTGCGGCCCGCCTTCAGAACTTCGTGCAGATTCATGCCGAAGCCGAGGGCCACGAGGGAACTTTGCAGGAGAGTTTGCGCAATTCCTCGGCTTTCGTTGATGAACGGATGCGAGAAGCTGAGACCGAAGAGAATTCCCAGAGTGAGCGCGATCGGTGGTGAGAACAATCCCGTGAAGGAAAGGACGAGACCAAGAGCAAAAAAAATCTTCGCGAGAGTGGGCATCGATTGGGAAAAGAATATCAGGCCGGGAGCCGAACGGGCCAGTGCGCAGTTTGATCGTGCGCGTCCAACACCATTGGCAATCCTGCCGTCTGAGAACGTTGAGATCCTTCAGCGCACGTCTTCGGTTCGCCTCAGATGGCGAGAGCTAGCGGCAGTGGGCGTCCGAAAGAATATGAGTGGCTGCCTATTCAAGAGGCTTCTCCGAAGTGGGAGGGGATGCCGAAAGGGCAGGCGGTGGCGGAGGAGCGCCGGGCTCGGACTTGGCGGGCGCGGAATGCGCGAGGGCGGCGATGATTTTCTCGGTGGCGGCGCTGCTGCTTTGGCAGTTCCGGTCGTAGATGCGGCACTGGGCTAGGGTGTACTGGCAGCCGCAATTGCAACCTTCGGCGTTGAATTTGTGGAGCGCGACGATTTTTTGCTCGGGCGTGAGTTTGGAAAGATCGACGCCGGGGAGCTCGGTGGCGCGAACGGCGTTCTTGATGAAGATCTGGCCGGTGTCGTCGAAAGTTTCCACTCTGACGTTGCCGATGGGCAGGCCGAGAAGCGCGCGGATCTCGGTTTCATAGAGACGTGGATCGCGAAGGCCTTCGTGTTTCTGAACGATGCGGCCTTCCGTGTCGAGCACGAACGAAGTGGGAAGAGCAGCGATGCCGCCGTATTGCATGCGGATTTCATTTGGGGCGAGCGCCACCGGATAGTTGATACCGTATTTTTCCACGACTGCTTGGATGGTGGCCGAATCGTCATCGTCGACAATCAGGCTGAGAATCTGGAAGCGGTCTTTGTACTTGGCCTGGAGATCGATGAGATCGTAAAGCTCTGCCCGGCACGGTCCGCACCAGGTGGCCCAGAAATTCAGAAGGATGACTTTGCCGTGCGAGTCGGCGAGTGTGACGGGCTTGCCGTCGAGGCCGATGAGCTTGAAGTCGGGGGCGGGATCGGGGTGGCGCACGAAGCGGATGGCGGGTTGCTGGTCCTGGGCGGCGGAGAAGGAAGGAAAGAAGCAAAGTAGTAGCGAAGTAATGGGAAAAAGAACAAAGCGGCGGTGAAGGGCCCGTCTCATGGTGTCAACTATAGGAGAGCACAGTGGACGGACGACGCCAAGGGGGCAATTGAGATTCCTAGTCAACAATTCACCCCCTATGTTATTGTAACGATATGTTACGACAGAGTTTAATCGGTTGGTTGGTTAACGATCTGATAGCAAAGGAGTTAGCACAACCGAGGATAAGAGGGAATGAGTTGCGGTTCTCTAACCCAGTAGGCGGTTCGAGGACCCAGGCGCAAAACCGGTACCCGAGGCACCCGGCGGTTTTTAAATTTGCGCGCGGAACTGCTCACTTGGTTTGAGCTGCGTGCCAGATGGTGCCCATCATGATCCGCGCGCCGCGCACACGATGGAGAACGGTATAAGGCGAACCACCGATGACTAACTCGCGAATTCCGGGTTGGACGCCGGCGCGGCCCAGATACGGGTGATTCCTCAGAGTTTCGACGACGGCGACGATCCGCGTGGCCAGGCGATCCGCGGCATCAGGCTTGTCCAGGGCCACATAGGCGCGAATTTTCTGGAGCCGTGCTCTCGCCAAGGGAGACCAGACGATCTCTAGCGGCACAGCCCCTCGTCATCGTGATTCTTACCGCATACGCATTTCGGAGGGGGGAGCTCACGGTTCGTGCCCCAGGAGAGCAGCCAAGCTTTCATATCTTGGTGCTTGATGTAGTGCCCTGACTTTACCTGGCGATCCGCCTGGCGAATTTCCGCAAGCATTCTTTCCTGGTCAGCAACGTAGGACTCGACGGCATCGGATATGAGGAAGTTGGAACTTCGACCAGATGTCGCCGCCAGCTTGGCCAGCCGCCGTTTGATTTCGGGTTTCAGCCGGATGCTGAGAGTCGCGCTCCGTGTGTTCGCCATAAACACATCCTAGCACATTGATTTGCACGGAGTCGACGGTTTGACTGCCGCGAGCAGGGCGTTCTTTGTTGGCTCAAGAGCACAGGCTGAAGCCTATGCTACTGGTGCTCCCAGTTCCAGTTGGCGAATTGCTCGCGGAGGGCGAGTTTTTTGAATTTGCCGACGGAGGTGCGGGGGATGGCGTCGAGGAAGACGAAGGCGTCGGGGAGTTGCCACTTGGCGAAGGATTTTGCGAGAAACGCGCGCAACTCTTCCGGTGTGGCGCGGGCGCCGTCTCTCAGAACAACGGCGGCGAGCGGGCGTTCTTGCCATTTCGGATGCGGGATGCCTACTACGCAAGCTTCTTTAACCGCGGGATGACCCATCAGCGTGTTTTCTAAATCTACGGAACTGATCCATTCGCCGCCGGACTTTACGAGGTCTTTGGCGCGGTCCACGATTTTGACGTAGCCTTCGTCGTCCATGGTGGCGACGTCACCGGTGCGGAACCAGCCGTCGGCCGTCCAGCGATGGGCCTGATCCGGAGAATCATGATAGCTGGCGGCGACCCACGGGCCGCGGATTTCGATCTCGCCAGAGGTCACGCCATCCCAAGGGGCTTCACCTTCCGGGCGCATCAGGCGGATCTCGACAAACGGAGCCGGCCAGCCCTGTTTGGCGCGGACTTCATACTTTTTGTCTTCGGGCCAGTCGCGCATGTGCGGCCGGAGTCCGCCGGAAGTGCCGATGGGAGTGGTCTCGGTCATACCCCAGAGATGCTTGATCTGCATGCCGAAACGGTCGAGGCGGCGGATGAGCTCGAGAGGCGGCGCGGTGCCTCCACAGACGACGCGGATGGGTGCATCAAATTTCCAGCGGCCAGGGTTTTTTTCAAGCGCTTCGAGGACGGCGATCCAGACGGTGGGGACACCGCAAACGATAGTTACGTGTTCACTGCCCATCAGGCCAAGCACGCTTTCGGGATCTACGTTCGGACCGGGGAGTACTAGGCGCGCCCCGAGCATGGTGCATGCGAAAGGCAGGCCCCAGGCGTTGGCATGGAACATGGGAGCGACCGGCAGGACGGTGTCGAAATGGCTCATCCCAAAAACTTCGCCGAGGCCGCAAGCGAAGGAGTGCAGCACCAGCGCGCGGTGGGAATAGATGACGCCTTTGGAATGGCCAGTCGTGCCCGACGTGAAGCACATCGCCGCGCCGTCGTTTTCATCGATCTGCGGATATTGGAAATCATCACCGGCTTCAGCGAGCAGCTCCTCGTAGTTCAACAATCCCTCGGGTACGCTGCCACAACCATACGGAACGACAAGCACTTTTTCGAAAGGCGCGTCGGTACGGAACTTCTCGTAAACCGGCAGGAGGACATCGTCAATCAACAGGAAGCGGTCGCCGGCATGCCTGGCGATGGCGGCAATTTCATGGGGATGGAGCCGGAGGTTCAAGGTATGCAGAATGCCGCCGGCGCACGGCACGCCGAAGAAAGCCTCCAGATGGCCGGAGTGATTCCACATCATGGAGGCCACGCGGTCGCCGGGCTGCAATCCAAGTTTGGTCAATCCCGCCGCGAGCCGGCGCGCGCGCCGGTAGAATTCGCCATAACAAGTGCGTGCGATGGACCTATCCGGTTTGCAGGAGACCATTTCGACGCGCGGAAAAATCTTGCCGGCACGCTCCAGGATGGTGGGCAGCGTGAGCGGAAAATCCATCATGGTGCCGCGCATAAGACCTCTCGGGGGGAGAGCAAATCGGGCGCATCGTATCACTAATCCGGCACGAAGGGGAAAGGCGCGAAAGGGTGGGTGGGGGCAAAGTGTGTGCCGCTTCGAGACAATTTCAGTTGCAAAAGGGGTCAATTTCCGGGAGGATGCAACAGACCGCTGAAGTGCCGGTCTCGCTCCCGCGGCGGCCTCGTTTTTTCGCCTCGCTGTGAACGACTGAAGTCCCTTCGGCGCGCTCCGCGACTCGCATTTTAGGTTCCGGACAGAAGGAGCAAGAGGTGAAGAAGCTCTATATCGGTAATCTTCCGTTTTCCGCGACGGAAGAGCAGCTCAACGAGTGGTTCACGCAGGTCGGTGTAACACCTTCGGGCGTTAATCTGATTCGCGATCGTTTTACGGGACAATCGCGCGGGTTCGCCTTCGTTGAGGTGACCAATGACGAAGACGCGGATCGCGCCGTGAACTCCCTGAACGGTCAGAATTTCGGCGGGCGCAACCTCGTGGTGAATGAAGCACGTCCCCAGGCAGAGCGCGGCGGCGGCGGTGGTGGTGGTGGCGGGCGCGGCGGGTATGGCGGCGGACGCGGCGGTGGTGGCGGCGGCGGTGGGCGTGGCGGCCACGGTGGCGGTGGCGGGCGCGGCGGCGATCGCGGCGACCGTGGAAATCGCTGGTAAGAAGAGCTCCGAGTCTGAAAGCGTAGCGCTCCAGCTCCTGCCAGGGCGCCTCAATCCCTCGCAGAGAATCCTCAGTGGTATCTCTGCGTCAGTCATTCATCGTTGCCGCTCTCACCTCCGCCGGTTCAACGCGCCTAACCCGGTTGAAAGGTAGCCTGCGAATATTTGCTGCCCGCGGACAAGACTTCGCGAACGGGCATCGAGCTGGTCAATAAAGGCGAATGGGTGTCGTTTCCCGCGGCAGGTAACGGGCTTTGTGGTTCGTCAGCAGGAACGCAACTGGAGTGTGGCTCATGATGAAGACGCTCCTCGCTTCGCCTTCCCTGGCCCGTCTCGCGAACCAATTCGTCCCGTAACGTGTTTGAAACAACAGGCAAGGAAAATGGGTTGCCGGCCGGTTTATGGAGTATATGAATAGACCGGTAAGCATCGAAGTTGTTCCCTGAGAAAGGGTCGTGCGGCAGGAGACTGGTGAACCATATAGTCCGGCCGTGCATCCAAAAGATTGAGGCGGACGCCTTAGCGAATAGGTTGACCGTTTAGCGGTCAAGCATGAAATGACGACCTGGCACAAACGCGATTGGGAACAATTTTACGAGCTGGCGCGCCGCCCGTGGCGGCGTCATCGCCCGCCGCGGCCGGTCTATCCGACTGGCTTGAATCGCGTGCTGCCCGCGCAGGGTTTTAGCTTGTCTGAGCTTGACGACGCAGGCGTGGACCTCGACCTCGCGGAGCGTCTTGGTCTGCCAGTGGACGCCGGGCGCATCGGGGCTTACGGACCGAACGTTACTGTTCTGCGCGATTTCATCCGATCTTCGCGACAGCCGCTGTAAACCTCGTCTCATCGGAAGCGAGAGTCTGCATCATTCGAAGCTTTTTGCTCTGATCGCGACAACATCTACCGTCTTCACGTCAGCATCTCCCACAGAAATCTTCTGCCCACGATTTTCGAAGGCCCTCAGAAAATCAGGATCTTCCCATGCGCCATCTTCTACTTCGTCCCAACAGAAGATTTTGTAGTCGCCAGGCGCAATCCCCCAGAGAAGATAGCGTCCGTATTGATCCGTGGTGACTTTCTGGTAGAGACGCGATTGGTCCCGGTGGGCTTCATCCGGCACGAGAACAACCCACAATCCTGTGACAGGAAGTTTGTCCTGGTCCATGACCGCTCCCTGAAGGCGAGCGCCCCGCGAGCTGATGGTTACCTCGAGGGAAGATTGTGCGCCGCGGACAACGGTGAAGCCGCTTTCGAGCGCGTCGTTCGATCCGTAACGAAGAGACTTAATGTAACAGTCTTTCGATTGCCCACTCACCGCCAACCGATAGGTCCCTTCGAAAACATCCCTTAATACGAAGGAGCTTCCCACCACCCTTGCGGGCCCATTGAAAGAGATTCTCGAGTCCGCCGGAGAAATACTGACAAGGAGCTCATCCCGGTCCAAGCTAGGCTTCCCGTCCCAAACGATTCTTCCGGAAACGGCTATCCCTGGCATGATTGTGAGGTTCACGCCCTCTACATTGGCGTTGCCCACCTCAATGGATTGTCGTGCCTGATATCGCCGCCCATCTCAAACCAAAAGGCGCTCAGGGTGTAGGAACCAGGCAGCACCCCGGCAATTTCAAAGGAGCCGTCGGAGTTTTCGACATTTAACTGATGGTCAGGCAAACCCCAAGCAACGTTGCTGTTGCGTTGTTCCAGCTGAACGATGACTCCGGTATTTGAACGCCTGCCCGAAACCATGTTGTACACGCGGCCGCGGACACGAAACGTGGTGACCGGGCGCAAGAGGATTTCGACAGCGGGGATTTCTTCTCCCGCTTTAAGCGTGATCGTCGAAGCCCTCGCTGGATCCGGACTGTTGGGGTAATAGATTGGCATAAATTCCGGCCGAGAGTCGTCGTTGTCATCTTCTCGAACTTCTGCTCGGGCTACGACGTGTAGACCCGCCTTGTATTTGGCGCAGATGAAGTATCTGCCGGGCTTCAAACCAAAAAGGCGATACTCCCCAAGATCATTTGTGGGTACAAGCGCCTCGGGCGACAGCTTGCGTTTTCCAGCGGAATAGATTTCGCGCAGGGCGCTGACCTGCGCCCAAGGAAGCGGCTCACCTTCGTCATCCAGGATCCTTCCCGCAATGATGCCCCACGGTATCAATCGAAACAAAAGATCGCGCAGGACTTGTCCTGGGGCGAGACGAATCTCGGCTCCGGGATCATTTGGCGTTTTCTGGCCATACTCCTCTGTCACAAAACCGGTGCGGCTTACCTTCAGCCGGTAACGCCCCGGGTCAAGGCTCTTCAATTCGAACCGGCCACCCACGTCTGTTACCACTGAGACAGTGTGTCGAAGATCCTGCAGGCTCTGAAGCTGCACTGTCGCGGTTTTCACCGGCTCACTTCCAGCAAGTTTTACTACCATTCCCAAAATTGCGCATTCGTCAGATTTAGGACTTGCTAGGGGAAAGTTAGGCGAAGGCTTCTGCGCAAAGGCGATGTTTGCAAGGAAGACGGGTAAGAAGGCGGCGATAGAGAGCTTCATAATACTTCTCGCGCGGCATGAGTATACGACAGGAAGGAGGTCTTGGGCTCCCAAGCACGGTTTCGCCAGACAATTTGTAAGACGTCCCGGATGGGCGTAAAATAGGAGATTCAAGCGAGCCTAATGGCCACACCGTTCAACATCATCTGCAATTTGCCGGCGATCCCGGTGCCCTCGCCGGGCGTGCACCCGCGGCCGGATTGGCTGCGCGTCAAGTTTTTTGGCGGCGAGCGCTACCAGGACGTGAAGCGCATCATGCGCACGCTCGATTTGCACACGGTCTGCGAGAGCGCGCGCTGCCCCAACATGGGCGAGTGCTGGGAGCACGGCACCGCGACCTTCATGATTCTGGGGGACATCTGCACACGCGCTTGCGGATTCTGCGCGGTGCCTTCTGGCAAGCCCGTCGGGCCACCGGATGAAGAAGAACCGTTTCGCGTGGCGGAAGCTGTGGCAAAAATGGGATTGCGCTACGCGGTGGTGACTTCGGTCAACCGCGACGATCAGCCGGATGGCGGCGCGCACATCTTTGCGCGCACCATCGAAGAGATTCGCCGCCGCGTTCCAGGCTGCAAAGTCGAAGTGCTCATTCCTGATTTTCGCGGTGATTGGAACGCGCTGGACGTCGTTCTTGCTGTGCGCCCGGATATTCTCAACCACAACACCGAAACCGTGCCACGCCTCTACCGGCAGGTACGCAAGGGCGCGGTGTATGAGCGCTCGCTCGAACTGCTCCGCCATTCCAAGGAAGCGCATCCGGAAATTCCGACCAAAACTGGTCTGATGCTCGGCCTTGGAGAAGAAAAGGACGAAGTCCTCGCTACCATGCAGGATCTCGCCGCGCAGGGTACGAACATCCTCACGCTCGGACAGTATCTGCAGCCCACTCGCGATCATCTACCCATCGTTCGCTACGTTCATCCTGACGAATTCACCGAATACAAAGTGTTAGGCGAAGACATGGGCTTCAAGCACGTCGAAGCCGGCGCTCTGGTCCGTTCCTCTTACCACGCCTTCGACCAGGCGGAATCCGCGGTTAAGTAACGCCAAAAAGATTGCAGGTGCCTCTACGTTCAGATGCCTGTACGAGAAGCAGAGCAGGAGGGCGTTCGCGTCTCTTGAGTTACTTTGGCCCGGCAGGGACCGGATTGGTACCAATCGAGATCGTTGATCGCAAAATCTACGGTTTCATGCGCGGCCCGAGTACAACAAGCCCTACGCCGGCTACCAGCAGAGTTATCGAGACCGCTGCCGGGATTTGCGCGATTTTCTCTTCGTCCACGGTAGCCTTGATGGGGCCGAGTTTCGCCACTTCTTCCTGTTGGTGATAGTTGAAATTAGGGTGGACGAGTCCAATCACACCGAGAACCAGGAGGATAACTCCGAGAACGATGACCAAGCGCCTCATCTTTCAGAACCTTTCTTTATCGTCACGGCTTTCGCGAGAAATGCATACAGACGCAGCCCTGCGCCGGATTTGGCCGAGAGATGTCTGGTTTATAGAAACCTAGGCGCGGCTGGCTGCTGTGGCTGCAGCAGCTTTCTTGGCGGCCTTGGCTGCCGTGGAGGCCTTGCGGCGGCGCTTGGTCTTCGGCGGAGTCGCGGGCGCTTCGCCGATCAATTCGGCCGTCATGATGCTCGTTACGAAAAGCTTAGCACCATGATCGTCGAAATCTACGGCGGTGCGTTCCTGGTCGGAAGCAGTCACGATTCCCAGGCCGTACATCTCATGCTTGATGGTCTGACCTTCCTGCATCACTTGCACAACGTCCTCCTTGACCGCTCACGCTGATAATCTCGATTCGAATCTCTTGGAGGAGAACCCCCAGAACCTGTCGGGGGGCTCTCCTGTCAGAGACTAGACGCTGGTAACGTTCTCAGCTTGAAGACCCTTCGGGCCCTTCTTCACTTCAAACTCCACTGCCTGGCCTTCGTTGAGAGACTTGTATCCTTCCATCGCGATCGCGGAGAAGTGCACGAAAACATCTTCTCCCGTCTGGCGCTGGATAAATCCGAAGCCCTTCGAAGCATTAAACCACTTTACTGTTCCTTGTTCCTTCACTTGCCAGCCTCACATGCGCAACTCCGACCGGGCCGGAGTCGACGATATTGGAATTGCGTTGCGTCTCTTGGTCCGTTTTCTGGCACCGCAAAAAATGTCCTTGCGGAGCCTCGAACGATTCAAAAGGTAATACAAGAGCAACAAACGCTATGTAAAGAATACCACAAAAAGAACTCTCTGTCCACGGTCCCGAACCCGGGACGGAAGTCTTATCTAAGCGTCTAAGTCATTGACAATAATATGGTTAGCCAGAATTTGATACCGCAAGTCACTCGTAGCAGTGGCAGGAACCGGTTACTCGAGGGATTCGGGTTGCAGGCTTAAATCCCCTCCACCCGAGACCTTTTTTTCCCAATACTTGCCAACCCAAGCCTCCCAGCTCTTTCCGGCGGCAGTGTCCCGGCCGCTGAAAGCAAGTGCCGCTATATCGGCGTAGGCAATCTTCAGCTTTTGGTTGGAATCTTTCGGCAGAACTCTTACAAAACTGTTCGTAAGGGAGGACCCGGCAGCCCGATCGAACAAATAACCTTCGATTATTGAATTATCCTTAAGAGTTAGTGTCACATCGCCGCGATAATCGAAGGCTTTTTCCAGCGCAATGCGCAATTCTTCTTCTGTCGCCAGCTGGGGCACCCACCCTTGCACGCTTTCATGAACGGTGCCGGGGGCTACTTCCAGCGTGTCGGGCTTCAGCGGAGATCCTTCCGTGTGGCTCGGCCGGTCCGCATGACGTGGACCCGTCACGCGCGCGTCTCCTCAAGTTGGCCCTTGTCCGATTGGATCTGAACGAGAGGATTGTAAGAGTGTACAGGCTTGACCGGCTCATTCAGCATCACGAGCGCATCCGAATCGTTGTATTTGGTGGACAACTCGGCCTTCACAGTCGCCCATAGCCCGCGCAGGCCGCTGAAGGTATGATCCACGGCCGAGGCTTCGTAACCGCTATGCACCATGCAGTTCGCGCATTTCGGATTGCCGGATTCCGTGCCGTAGCTCTGCCACTCGGTGGTGTTGAGCAGTTCCTGAAACGTGTCCACGTACCCGTCCTGCAGCAGGTAGCAGGGCTTCTGCCAGCCGAAGACGTTATAGGTTGGCATGCCCCAAGGCGTGCAAGCATAGGTTCGCTTGCCCATCAGAAATTCCAGAAACAACTTCGACTGATTGAACTGCCAACTCGCTTTGCGATTCGACAAAATGGCCCGGAACAACCGCCGCGTGCGAGCACGCCCGAGGAAGTGCTTTTGGTCGGGTGCCTTTTCGTAGGAATAGCCGGGGGAGAGCATCATGCCTTCGACGCCAAGCTCCATCATTTCGTCGAAAAATGCGCGGACACTCTTGGGATCGGCCCCGTCAAATAACGTTGTGTTCGTAGTGACACGGAAGCCCTGCTTCACCGCTTCCCGGATGCCTTCGATGGCCAAATCGTAGCCACCCTCGCGGCAAACGGAAAAATCGTGATGCTCTTTCTGCCCATCCAGGTGCACCGAGAACGTCAGGTATTTGCTGGGCTTAAAGAGATGCAGTTTTTCCTTCAACAGCAGCGCGTTGGTACAGAGATAAATGTACTTCTTCCGCGCCACCAGCCCTTCGACGATTTTGTCGATTTCCGAGTGCATCAGCGGCTCACCGCCGGGGATCGAAACCATCGGCGTGCCGCACTCATCCACGGCCTTGAAGCATTCTTCCGGGCTCAATTCCGTTTTTAAGATGTGTGCGGGATATTGGATTTTGCCGCATCCCGCGCATGCCAGATTGCAGCGGAACAACGGCTCCAGCATCAGCACGAACGGGTAGCGCTTCTGCCCCCTCAGCTTTTGCTTGAGGACGTAGGTTGCAACCGTCCACATCTGTGAAATCGGTACCGGCATCTTTCCTGCTTATCTCCAGAACTAGACAACGGTTTAAGTACCCATTGTAACCGAGAACCGGGGTATTCCGCTCGGCTGCTTTCACTCACATGCAACGACCTGTTCCTTCGTGGCACGGGACGTGCATTTCGGTGTGGGATGTTCCGCACGCGCAAACGGGCTTTCTGGCCGGCCCGGAAGGCCGCACCACGGCTTCCGGGGTAGAATCGATCATATCCGAGGCAAAGAAACTGCTGCGCTTATGCCCCGAAAGAATCTCCTGAGTCTTTTCGCTGACTTCGCCCGCTTCGGTGGCGACGTTGCTGTCATCCAAAGACGCGGCTACCGTCGTCAAAAGCTGACGTATACAGAGCTTTACAACTCCGCCCTTTTCTGGAGTCATGCGCTCGCCGGACGGGGCGTTGTCCCAGGTGATCGCGTGCTTCTCTGGGGTCCCAACTCCGCCGAGTGGGTCGCTTGCTTTTGGGGGATTCTATTGCGAGGCGCCATAGTGGTGCCTATGGACTCCGCCGCGTCTCCCGATTTCCTACAGCGCGCGATTGAGGATGCCGGCGTGAAGCTCATCTTGCGCGACAGTCAGCAAGCGGAGCTGCCTGGTTTGCCACCCTCGATGATCATCAACGATAGTGACGTCGTGAACCGCCCCGTCCCTTCGCAAAACGCCGGCCCGCATCCGGGTAATGCATCCATACGCAGCACCATCGCGGAAATCCTTTACACTTCCGGTACGACCGCCGAACCGCGCGGCGTCGTTCTAACCCACGGCAATTTTCTGGCGAACCTGGAGCCGCTCGAACGCGGCATCAATGACTATCATAAGTACGAACGCTGGTTTCACCCACTGCGCTTCGTCACGCTCGTCCCGGTGAGCCATGTCTTCGGCCAATTCATGGCATTGTTCGTTCCGACGCTCCTTGGAGCCGTGGTCGTTTTCGAGACTTCCAGCAATCCTTCGGAAATCATCCGAACCATCAAGAGAGAACGCGCCACAGCTCTGATCGCCGTTCCACGCATGCTCGATGCGCTGGTCAACGCCGTGCTTCAAGAATTTGGACATGTGGGCCGCGGCAATCCGTTTGGGAATTTGTACCTTGCGGCGGAAGCTCTGCCCTTTCTCCGCCGTGCCTGGATGTTCCGGCGCGTTCACCGATGGTTCGGATTGAAGTTCTGGGCTTTTATCTCCGGTGGCGCCGCCCTCCGGCCGTTCAGCGAAGGATTTTTCAAACGACTCGGCTATGCCGTCATTCAGGGCTATGGCATGACCGAGACCGCGTCTTTGATCAGTCTGAATCATCCGTTTCGCGCGGCGGAGGGCTCCGTCGGCAAGATTCTCCCGGGCCGTGAATTCAAGCTTGCCGAAGACGGCGAAATTCTTGTTCGCGGTGAAAATGTTTCCACTGGCTATTGGAAACAAGGAGCTACCCATCCCCTGGATCTGCAAGGCTGGCTGCGCACCGGCGATCTCGGTGAACTCGACGCCAAAGGCAACCTCCGCTTCCGCGGACGAAAGAAAAACGTCATCGTCACGCCAGCGGGATTGAACGTCTACCCCGAAGACCTCGAAGCCCAATTGCACGAGCAGCCGGGGATTCGCGACAGCGTCGTGATTCCGATCGAACAAGGCGACAATGCTGAACCTTGTGCCGTTTTGCTTCCCGCGAATTGCGATAACCGCACTGCCCGCGCGGCCTTGCAGGCCTCCGAGGGATGTGCGGATGCCATCTATCACGCCAACCGCGGACTCGCGGAGTATCAGCGAATCCGTACCTGGCTGATCTGGCCCGAACATGATTTTCCCCGCACCTCTACGGGAAAGCCGCGCGTCCGCGAAATCGCCGTTCGCGCCCGCCAACTTCTGGCCGCGAAAAAAGAATACCAGGCCTCTCCGACCGCTGCCGCCACTGGCGCGAACCCGGTTGATGACTTGCTGCACAAATTCACCGCAGGGAAGTCGGTTGCTCCTATGGCTTCCGCTGATTCCCTGGAATCTCTGTCGTCCCTCGATCGTGTCGAGCTCATGAGCGCCCTGGAATCCAAGTTCCACGTGGAACTCAACGAGACGGCCTTTGCCAATGCAAAAACGGCCGCTGACGTCGAGCGGCTTCTTCAGCAACCCAATGCGCGGAAAACGGAATACCTCTATCCTCGCTGGACGCAGCGCGAACCCGTTCGCTGGCTGCGGCTCGCGGTCTATTACGCGCTCGTCTGGCCCGCCACGCAAATCCTCGGCCACCCGCGCATCGTGGGCCGCGAGAATCTTCGCGGCTTGCGCGGACCTGTCCTCATCGTTTCGAATCACATCACGCGCCGCGCCGACATCGGTCTGATTCTCGCCGCGTTGCCGCCGCGATACCGCCACCGCCTCGCCACGGCAATGGGCGGCGAATCGCTGCAAAACATGCGCCGCCCGCCGCGTGATTGGTTCTTCGCCAGGCGCTGGGCCTATCAACTCGGCTACTGGCTCGCCACCCTGCTCTTCAACGTTTTTCCGCTGCCGCAGGTTTCCGGCTTCCGCGAAAGCTTCCGCTTCGCCGGCGAATCTGTCGACCGCGGCTACAGCGTGCTCGTCTTTCCCGAAGGCGAAGTGAACAACACCAGCACCGGCGAGATGGCCCCGTTTCAATCCGGCATCGGCCTGCTCACAGAGAATCTGCGCATCCCGGTGGTTCCCATGCGACTCGACGGCGTCTGGCAGATGAAGCGCGAACACCGCCGCCTTGCCCATTTCGGCGAAGTTACCGTTCGCGTCGGCGCGCCCGTCGCTTTTCCGCCCGGCATGTCCCCCGACGAAATCGCCCGCCGCTTGGAATCCGCCGTCGGTTCTCTGTAGGAGCCCCCCATGCGCAGCGATGCGATGTAGGAGCACATCGCTGGATGGGTCTGCAGCCTCTTGGTACTCGCGAATCGCAAAAGGGGAATAGGCACTGGTTTTCAGTGTATGAAAACCTCGGAACACATTATCTTCGTGCATTTTGCCGTACCGCCGCTGCATTCATTCGTTTATCATCCTCCACGAGGTAGCCAATCCGTCATGAGGCGAATGTTTTCTTGCCTGCTGCTTTTCTGCTTCCCGGGGCAAATCCACGCTCAGACGCCGCCATCCTCCGCGCAAAATGCTGACCGCGTTGTGGCGCTCCTGAAAGAACTCACCGAAGCTCCGGGTCCCCCGGGATATGAAGAACCAGTGCGCAAAATCATGACCGATCGCATGCGCGCGTTCACCGACAAGATCAGTTACGACGGTCTCGGCTCCGTCATCGCACAACAAGGAGATGCCGGCCCGCGTATCATGCTCGATGCCCACATGGACGAACTCGGCGGCATGGTTCGGCACATCCGTCCGGACGGCTTTATCTCCATGGAGATGCTCGGCTATTGGCTTGACGCGGCGTTGCCCGACCAGCGCTGGGTGATCCTCGGCTCCAAGGGACCGGTGCTTGCCGTCACCGACATCTGGGACGCGCACATCGCGCCGCATGACGCGCAGGGCCATGCGCAGCGGCAGGAACTTTTTCTCGATACCGGAGCGCGCAACGCGGCTGATGTTGCCGCCCTTGGCATTTCGCCCGGTGATCCCGTCGCGCCCGTCTCCGACTTCGCGGTCCTGGCCAACAATCGCTACCTCGCGAAGGCTTGGGACGACCGCGTTGGCTGCGCCGTTATGCTCGAAGTGATGCGCCGGCTGGCAAAGTCCCCGCACCCAAACCAGGTTTTCTACGTTGGCACCGTTCAGGAAGAGGGCAGTATCGAAATGCGAGGCGCTCTAACGTCGGCCCGCATCATCAACCCCGATCTTGGCTTCAGTCTTGAGGTTGGGATTCCCAATGATGTTCCGGGCCCCAGCCCCGAAGCCGCCCAGGAAGTTCTCGGCGGCGGTCCCGGTATGATGCTTTACACCTTCAGCGAAATCCCCAATCGCAAGCTGGTTGCTTACGTAAAGCGCGTCGCTGCCGATCAGCACATCCCGCTGCAGTTTGATTTCGTCCGGGGCTTCGGAGATGACGCTGGCGCCATCAAACTGAATGGCAGCGGCGTCCCGGTCACCACCGTGCTTGTGCCGGCACGCTCCACCCATGCACACAATGGCATTATCGACCGCGGGGACTTCGACCGCACCGTCGATCTAATGGTCGCACTGATCCAGAGCCTCGACGCCGCTGCCGTCGCTGGAATCAGATCCTTCAAGCCTTAGTGCCTGTTGCGGGAAATATAGGAGATGCGGTCTAGAGAGGGCGTCCTCTCTCGTTCTGTGGCAAACTAGAAGCTTCATAGAGCAGGATTTATGGCACATCGTACAACTTTGGAAGAAGAGAGCACCGCAAAAACGCCGAAGGCGGCCAAGAAACCCACGGCAGGCGGCCTCGCGAAAGGCGTCAGCAACGAAGAGCGCGAACGCGTCTTCGACGCTTTCCGGCGCTGGGGCTATTTGGGAGCCACGCTCGATCCCCTTGGCCTGTTCGAACCGCTGAAGCAACCCGAACTGGATGCGCTCAGCGGAGAAGCCGCTGAGGAAGCGCGCGGCATTTACTGTGGTACGGTCGGCGCCGATTTCATGCACTTGCCGGAGCCAGAACGGCGGCGCTGGATCGCGGAGCGACTCGAGGCGCCGGCCGACGAAGTCGATCGGCACAAAATCCTCGAGCGTCTGATTCGCGCCGATCTTTTCGAACAGGTTTTGCAGGCGCGCTACCTTGGCACCAAGCGATTTTCCCTGGAAGGCGTCACCGCGCTGATTCCGCTGCTTGATTCCATCCTGGACACCGCGGGCGAACACGGCGCGCTCGAATCCGTCATGGCCATGAGTCACCGCGGGCGCCTGAACGTGATGGTCCACGCGGCGTGCAAGACACCACATGAAGTGGTTGCTGGCTTTGAAGACGTCGATCCTCGCAGCGTCCTCGGCGCGGGCGACGTGAAATACCACGTCGGCGCGACGGGCACCTACGTCACCGGCGCCGGCAAAGAGATCGGCATTCATCTTGTTTCGAATCCAAGCCATCTCGAGGCTGTCGATCCGGTCGCCGTCGGCAGGGTGCGCGCGAAGCAAACCCGCTACGGTTTGCGCGGCCCCTACGTGGATCGTTCGCCGGAAATGCTGAATAAAGTCGTCCCCATCGTGATGCACGGCGATGCCGCCTTCGCGGGTCAAGGCATCTGGGCGGAAACGCTGAATCTCGCGGATCTGAAGGCCTACACCGTCGGCGGCACGATTCACATCATCGTGAACAACCTGATCGGTTTTACGACGAAGCCTGCCGAGGAGCATTCTTCGCGCTTCGCTTCCGATATTGCCAAGCGCCAATCCGTGCCGATCTTCCACGTCAACGCCGAAGACCCGGACGCCGTCGTGCACATCGGAAAACTCGCCGCGGAATATCGCGCGACGTTCGGCAGCGATGTCGTCGTGGACATCATCGGTTACCGCCGCCATGGCCACAGCGAAGTCGACGATCCGACCATCACTCAGCCGCTCCTCTACGAGCGCATCAAGAATCATGCGCCGCTCTGGAAAATTTATGCCGAGCACACCGGCATCGACGCGTCCCTGATGGCTGACGGAATCCGCAAAGAATACGAAGAAGAGCAGACCAAAGCCCGCGCGCTAAGAAAAATACCGCACCTGCGCAAACTGCCGGACTATTGGACGCCGTATCAGCATGGCCGCTACAAACCTGAATATGAGGTCGATACCGGCCTCACGCCCGAGAAACTCGCGGAGATCACCGACGGCCTCGTTCGCGTGCCCGAAGGATTTCACATCCACCCAAAAATCGCGAAGCTTCTCGAACAACGCGCGGAAATGGGCCACGGCAAGCGTGCCGTTGATTACGGCTTCGCCGAAATGCTGGCGTTCGGCTCCGTGCTTCTTGAGGGGAATCCCGTGCGCCTCACGGGACAAGACACCGAGCGCGGCACGTTCAACCAGCGCCACGCAGTGCTCATTGACACGAAAACGGAGCACAATTACCTCACTCTCTCGCATCTTTCCAAACAACAGGCCTTCTGCCAGGTTCACAACTCTTCTCTTTCCGAGGCAGGTTGCCTCGGTTTCGAATACGGCTTCAGCCGCGACTATCCTGAGGCGCTTGTTTTGTGGGAAGCGCAGTTCGGCGATTTCGCCAACGGCGCGCAGGTCATCATCGACCAGTTCATCAGCGCGGGCGAGGACAAGTGGAACCTTCCGGCGGGGCTCGTGATGCTTTTGCCGCACGGATACGAGGGCCAGGGACCGGAGCATTCCAGCGCACGCCTCGAGCGCTTCATGCAGCTCGCCGCGGAAGACAACATGCAGATTTGCCAGCCCTCAACCGCGGCGCAGTATTTCCACATGCTGCGCAGGCAAGCGCGCCGCCCGTGGCGTAAGCCGCTGATCGTCTTCACGCCCAAGAGCATGCTGCGGCATCCTGATGCCAGCTCGAACCTCGAGGAATTCACGAAACCGCGCTTCCTGCCGCTGGTTCCCGACCGCGAAGTGCAGGACGCCCGCCGCATCCTGATCGCCAGCGGAAAAGTCGGCCACGAGTTGCGCGCAGAACGCCGCCGCCGTAAGGACACCAATACCGCCATTTTCTTTCTGGACCAGCTCTACCCGCTGCCGCGCACGGAAATCTCCGCCGCCATCGCGGAGCATCCCAACGTGCGCGAGATCGTGTGGGTCCAAGAAGAGCCTGGCAACATGGGCGCAGTGGGGTACGTTTTGCCGCGGCTCGAACGTATCGCAAAGGCCAGGGGGCTCAGCGTTCGCTCGGTCAAGCGTTCCGCTAGCGCCAGCCCGGCAACGGGCTCCGCTAAGGCCCATGAGCTGGAGCAAAAGACGCTTCTCGCCCTCGCCTTCACAACTTCAACCAGCGGCTAGGTTTTCTCGGCTTTAACACTACATTCACATTCATGTAAACGCCGCGTTACCTAGCCGAGCCGCCCTTCTGCGACAATCAGGCGTGTTACATCAAATCCCGAGTGATCAAAATCTTCCCCATGCCTACCGCAATTCGCCGTCCTACGGTACACTGCCGCCAAGCCGGCGTGCGGTACGCTCTAACTGCATGAAACGCATCCTTATCATCGAAGACGACCGCGATATCGTCGAACTGGTCCGCTACAATCTCGCGAACGAAGGCTTTCAGGTCAGCTCTGCTCATGACGGCAGCACTGGCCTGAGCACGTTGAAAAAAATGCCACCCGATCTCTTGCTTCTCGATCTCATGCTCCCGAAACTTTCCGGCCTGGAAATCTGCCGGGAGATTCGCCGGGATGACTCACTCAATCGTTTGCCCATTCTCATGCTCACGGCCCGCGGCGAAGAAGCCGACCGCGTCGTTGGGCTCGAGATGGGCGCCGACGATTATGTGACCAAGCCCTTCAGCCCGCGCGAATTGCTCGCGCGCGTCAAAGCGCTGCTCCGCCGTGCCGAGCCGCCCGCTGATGCGCCGCGTACCATTGAGATCGGCAAGCTGGCGATTGATCCGGCGTCCTATCGCGTGAGCCATTCCGGGAAACCCGTACCGCTCAGCACGCTCGAATTCCGGCTACTCTATTACCTTGCTTCGCGCCCAAACCGCGTCTTTACTCGGGATCAATTGCTCGATGCGGTCTGGGGAACGGATCGATTTGTTACGCCGCGCAGCGTGGACGTCTACGTTCGCCGCTTGCGTGAAAAAATCGAATCCGATCCTGAAAACCCCATGTATTTGAAAACCGTCCGGGGCGCGGGCTATCTTTTTGAAACCCGTGCGGCTTAATCTTTTCTGGAAACTCGGTTTTGCCTTTTTCGCCCTGCTGATCGCGGTCCTGCTGCCCGTCGATTTCTATGCCGAGCGTGCCCTGCGGCGCGACTACGAGCGCGCCGGTTTCGAAGAGCTTGCCGCCATTGCGCGCATCGCGCTTGCAAATCCTCCTCAGCCTTCATCGCTCTCCCCGTCCCATCCCGAGGACTCCGCCGCCCTTCGCGGCTGGGTTGTGAAAATGGCGGCGAGCAACGTTCGTGTCACGGTGATCGCCTCCGGTGGCCAGGTGCTGGCAGACTCGCAATCCGATCTGCGAACCATGGAAAACCACGCTGGCCGCCCGGAGATTCGCGATGCTTTTGCAAAAGGCGACGGCCAGTCCATTCGGCACAGCGTCACGGTCGATAACAACCTCTTGTATTACGCTGTGCGCTTATCCGTTGCTGGCGGTCCGCCCGTGGTTTTGCGCTTTGCCTTGCCGCTGCAGACGGTGGACCAGGAGCTTTGGGAATTCCGCCGCCGGCTTTGGCTGGCTTCTGTGGTCATGCTTCTCGTCACCGGCATCGCTTCGTTGCTGATTTCCCGATCTTTTTCGAGGCGCGTGGAACGCTTGCAAATGTTTTCTCGCCGGGTAGCGGAAGGCGATTTTCGTCCGCTGGAAGCGGATCGCACCGGCGATGCGCTGGAAGCTCTGGCAGTTTCGTTGAATGAGACGGCCGCGCGGCTCGACCGCAGCATTCGAACGCTGACCGAAGAACGCAATCTTTCCTCCGCCATTCTCGGAAGCATGGTGGAAGGTGTGGCCGTCGTGAATGCTTCCGAGCGCCTGCTCTTCGCCAATCGAGGCTTCGCGGAAATCCTGGGCCTGGACGTGCCGCCGCAATCCGGGAGCGCGCTTGTTGAAGTGGTGCGCCAGACCGAACTCATCGAGGCGGTTCGCGAAGTTTTGAATGGCGAGCCCCGCGTCGAATCCGAAATCGTCACCGGCACTCTGCGCCAGCACTTTTTTGCGGTCACCGTTGCGTCGGTCAGCGCCGCGGAGACTTCCGGCGCGGTCATCGTGCTCCATGACATCACCGAGCTGCGCAAGCTCGAGCGCGTCCGCCGGGATTTCGTTGCCAATGTATCCCACGAATTCAAAACGCCGCTCACCGCTATTCAGGGTTTTGCGGAAACGCTTCTCGCTGGCGCCATCGACGACCCGCAAAATCGCATCCGCTTCCTCGAGATCATTCTCGAGCACTCCCGGCGCCTCGCGCGGCTCACCGACGATCTGCTCAAGCTTTCGAAAATGGATGCCGACCGGCTGGAACTGGAGATCCGCCGCCTGAGCGTTTCCCAATTCGTCGAAAGCTGCATCGAAACTACGCAGCGCCCCGCCGCCGAAAAAGATCTGCGTATATCCGTTAACCTGCCTGAGAGTTTGCCGGACATCGCCGCGGACCGCCGCCGTCTCGCCGAAGTTCTGCAAAATCTGCTCGACAATGCGATGCAATACACTCCAGCCGGCGGCCAGATCATGGTCAGCGCTTCAGCGGACGGCGCCGAAGTAACCTTCACGGTTTCCGACACCGGCATCGGCATCCCACAGGCGGACCAACCCCGCATCTTCGAGCGCTTCTACCGCGTCGACGTTGCCCGTTCCCGCGAAGTCGGCGGCACCGGGCTGGGGCTCTCCATCGCCAAGCATCTTGTCGAAGTTCATGGAGGCCGCATCTGGGTCGAGAGCGAAGTAGGCCAAGGTTCACAATTCCATTTCACCGTTCCCATCTTCGACCCGGAGTGCGCTACCCTCCGCCCCGCGCGCTGACCCAAACGGCGCGGCTCCGGCGGAAGTCGGTCCCGCCCCTAACTCTCCTCTTTTCCCGCATTTTCACATGCTTGTGAACAAACTGTAACCATTTCCAGCTCAGAATTTTGAGTACGAGCGAGAGTGTGACTTCCGCCGCGGCTGGCGCAACCGTCGGCCAGTTGATCACCGACTTCGGCCGCTCCACGAACCTGCTCTCTAGCTCCGAATACCAGGCCAAGGCGGAAGATCAAAACGCCGCTGCCACCGCAGCCCAAATCATCCTGGCGGTCGACCAGGCTTTTTATAATGTATTGGAAACCAAGGCGCTGGTGGCCGTGGCGCAGCAAACCGTCGATTCCCGCCAACTCCTCGTCGACAAGATCAAGGCGCTCACCGACGCCAAGCTGAAGTCCGAACTCGATTTGAGTTTCACGCGGGTTGACCTGGCACGCGGAAAGCTCTTGCTTCTGGAAGCGCATAACAATTACCAAACTTCGCTCGCCGCGCTTTCCGCGATTCTCGGCTACTCGGATGAACAGGATTTTCAACTCGCCGAGGAACCGGCCGTGATCGCGGCTCCCGCGCTGGATGTCCTCCCGCTCATCCAGCAGGCTCTGCAGCAGCGCCCGGAAGTCGCGGCGCTCCAGAACGAAGTCGAAGCCGCGCAAAAATTCAGCAGCGCCGAACACGACCTCCGGCGCCCAACCGTAAGCGCACTCGGCGTTGTCGGCGAAGCTCCCGTTCGCGACAACCATATCCCCAATTGGTATGGCGCCGTCGGCGTGAATATCAACATCCCCATCTTTAACGGTTTTCTCTACAATGCGCGCGCTAAAGCCGCCGATCTTCAGACCGAAGTAAATCGTCAAAAACTCGCCGATCTTAGAAACAACATTGCCCGCGACGTTCGCACTTCCTGGCAAGACACCATGCGCGCCTACGAGCGCCTCTCCGTCACCCAGCAACTACGCGAACAAGCCAGTCTGGCCTTCGACCTCTCCCAAGCCCGCTACAACCTCGGTCTCGGCTCCATCGTCGAATTCAGCCAGGCCGATCTCCAAAAAACCGAGGCCGACATGGCCGACACGGATGCCAAGTACCAATATCGCTTGACCCAAATCGCCCTCGCTTATACGATTTCGTCACCGAAGTAGGTCCCTCCTCGTGGTGCCGAGGGGAAGCCGCCCTTCGGAGCTTTCGGATGACTCGCTTTTTTCTTACTAGCCGCCAACGGGCGAGACACTCGGCGGAGGCCCCTTTTTGGGCTCGGCTCGGTCTTTGCCTGTTGTCCTTAATTCACCGAGAAATCCGTAACCTTTGATACGTCAATGCTTTCCCGTGGATTCCCAAGCATTGTTGCGGGATATTCACATTCAGTTGACGTGGTTGTAAGACGGGGCCTTTACCTTCTGCCGCGGGGTGGTACGCATTCTTTTCGGTACCAGGTCGAATTTTGCTCCAAAGAGAGAGGAAATGAAAAAACTAGCAGCACTCACACTATCGATATTCCTTGTTACCGGAACTGCTTTTGCCGATACGCCGAAGAACGCCGATCCGCAACCTGCCAAGGCGGCTCAGCCGGCCAAGCCCAAAGCGGCCAAGAAGGCTGAGAAGTCCGATGCAGCCATCGCGGCCCAGCTTGAAGAGCTCCGCCAGGCTCTGCAGTCGCAACAGGAGCAGCTTCAGACGCTCAAGGAAGAGCTCACCAAGCGCGACCGCCAGATCGACGAAGCGCGCGAAGCAGCAGCGGCCGCCAACGCTCGTGCTGCCGAAGCCAGTACCAAAGCCACCGAAGCCGTGAACACCACCGGCGAAGTGAAGTCCACCGCGGTTTCGCTCAATTCCACCGTCAGCGCCTTGAAAGCCAGCAACGAAGTCCTCAAGACCACCGTGGCCAGCGAACAAGCCGACGCCAAGAAAGCAACGGAAGACGGCCCCTCCGCGATCAAGTACAAGGGTGTTAGCCTCACACCCGGCGGCTTCATCGCCGCGGAAACGGTTTATCGCCAGCGCGCAGAGAGTGCCGACATCAACACCCAACTCAATGGAATCCCCTTCCCCGGCAACGCGCTCAGCAAAGTTTCCGAAAATGTTTTCTCTGCTCGCCAGACCCGCGCCACCATGTTGGCCGAGTCGAAGGTTGGAACCGCCAAGCTCACCGGCTACTTCGAAATGGACTTCCTCGGCGCCGGCACCACCTCCAACAATCGTCAGAGCAACAGCTACGTTTTCCGACAGCGCCAACTCTGGGCGCAAGCTGCTTTCGACGGCGGTTTTTCCATCACCGGTGGCCAGATGTGGAGTCTTGCCACGGAAAATAGGAAAGGCATTCAAAACCGCGGGGAAGCCTTGCCTATGATGATCGACCCGCAGTATGTGGCTGGCTTCACTTGGCAGCGTGCCTATGGGCTCCGCGCAATCCAGAGTCTTCTCGACAATAAACTTACTCTCGGCGTCTCCATCGAAGGTCCGCAAACAACGCTCGGCGGTCGCGGCTTCTCTACCTTCACCACCGCCGCTGGAGCTATCTCACAGAATTTTTGGTTCGCGGCTCCCGGAAACGGCGGCGGACTCAATAATGCTTTCGACACCACCGGGTATGCACAGAATAGAGCCCCCGACGTCGTCGTCAAGGCCGCCCTGGACCCTGGCTGGGGGCACTATGAAGTATTCGGCATCGTTAGCCAGTTCCGGGCGCGCATCTATCCTTGCGCGGTGGTTAGCGATGTCGCGCCCGGGACGGTTATTGGCACGACTACCTATACCGGCCCGCAAATCGGTTGCGCTGCCGCTCCGGGGGCTGTGGCACCCACGGCGGCTGGCGCATTCAATGACTCCAGAACCGGCGGCGGTGGCGGAGCAAGCTTCCGCGTCCCGCTCTTCGCAAAGAAGCTGGACTTTGGCGTGAAGGGCGTCTATGGCGACGGTATCGGCCGTTTCGGTTCATCGCAGTTGGCGGACGCCACTGCGCGTCCAGACGGCACGCTCGCTCCGATTCGCGCTGGGCACGGGCTCGGCATTCTTGAGTTCCACCCCACACCGAAACTGGACATTTATGCCTACGGTGGATCAGAATACGCGGCCCGGGCGGTTTATAACAATTACAACAGCGTGAAGGTCGCCACAACAGGCGCAGGAACGACCGTAACACGCTCCAATATTGGAATTGGCGGTTATGGCAACCCTTCCGCCAACAACTCCGGTTGCAGTACGGAGAATCCGCCTGCCACCCAACTCGCCCCTAACGCTGGCGGCACTTGCGCCGGCGATGCACGCATCGTCATCGAAGGCACACTCGGCTTCTGGCACAAGCTTTACCAGGGGCCCAAGGGTGGCTTTCGGTGGGGCCTGACCTATTCCTACTTGACCAGGACCGGCTGGTCCGGAAGTGGTGGTCTAACGGCAGGGAGTGCCGGTCTTTCACCCAAAGCCGTCGACAACATGGTCTTCACCTCTTTCCGCTATTACCTGCCGTAGTCCAGGCCAGGCGATGTGCGGCCCGTCCCTCCCCTCGGGACGGAAAAAGGGCAGCTCCTCAACTGAGCTGCCCTTTTTATCTGCTCCGCCTGTCCGACCGCTCTAAATCCCTCATCCGAAGAGCCTTAGGTCCTGGGGTTGAACTTATGGGTCCCGCGATTCAAGCAACAATGAACCCGTTGTAACAATGCCGTAACAATCGAGGCACATGCTTGCCCTTCCCGGGAAAAGACAAATATTTCAGACGGAGATGAAGCATGAAACGAATCGCTGGATTGCTCTTGGTAGTTCTCGCCGTCGCAGGCGTTTTGTGGGCGGATAACCCGCTCTCGATCACCGGTGCCGGCGCAACGTTTCCTTACCCCATGTATTCCAAATGGTTTGACGAATACCACAAGAAAAACGCCAATCTTGAAATCAACTATCAATCCATCGGCTCCGGCGGCGGCATCAAGCAGGTCACCGAAGGCACCGTGGATTTCGGCGCCACCGATGGCCCGATGAACGACGATCAGCTCAAGGCTTTCCAGGATAAGCACGGCTTTGGGATTCTGCATTTCCCAACGGTCCTCGGCGCTGACGTACCGGCTTACAACATTCCCGGCATGACTGCAGAACTCAATTTCACCCAGGACGCTATCGCAGGTATATTCTTGGGCAAGATTACGAAATGGAATGATCCCGCGATTTCCGGCCCGAACAAAGGAGCGAACCTCCCCGCAAACGACATCGTCGTGGTGCATCGCTCGGAAGGCAGCGGTACAACCTACATCTGGACCGACTATCTTTCAAAGGTCAGCGAGGAGTGGAAAACCAAAGTTGGCAAGGGTGCGTCGGTCAATTGGCCCGTGGGCCTAGGCGCCAAGGGCAATGAGAGCGTTGCCGGCACGATCAAGAATACGCCCAATTCCTTTGGCTATGTCGAATTGATCTACGCGATCCAGAACAACATGCCTTATGGTCGGGTGAGAAATTCCTCGGGCGCTTTCGTCAAGGCAGACCTTGCGAGCGTCACTGCCGCGGCGGCTGGTGCGGCGAAGAACATGCCGGACGATTTCCGCGTTTCCATTACGGACGCTCCTGGCAAGACGGCCTATCCCATCTCCAGCTTTACTTGGCTGCTCGTTCCCGCTAAGTTCTCCGATGCCACCAAGCGCGACGCCATCAAGGGCTTCGTTAAGTGGATGCTCGCAGACGGACAGAACTACACGGAGGCCCTATCCTATGCAAAGCTTCCGAAGGAAGTCGTCGCAAAGGAACTGAAGGCCTTGAATAACGTCCAGTAACATGGCAACAACGACTAGCACCGTGCCGAGCGCGGGCCCCGTCGCGGGCTCGCGCTCGTTTCTTTCTCGGCTCCGCCAAGGCGATGAAATCGCGCGGATGATCACCTTTTTGTTCGCTGCTTCCGTTGTGCTCGTCACTCTCCTCCTCGTTTTCGAATTGTGGCAAGGCTCGGTTCTCCCGCGGCATAAGTTCGGCTTCAATTTTTTTCGCACCTCGGTGTGGGACCCCATCTTCGAACAGTTCGGCGCTCTGCCCTTCATTTACGGCACGCTCGTCACCGCGACGGTATCTTTGTTGATCGCCGTGCCCCTCGGCATCGGCGCCGCCATTTTTCTTGCCGAGCTGGCCCCCGCGAGAGTTTCCGACACGCTCGAATTTTTCATCGATCTTCTCGCCGCCGTCCCCAGCGTCATCTACGGCGTGCTCGGCGTCTTCATGGTCGTTCCCTTGATGCGTCAATACGTTCAGCCGGCCCTCAAACATTCCTTCGGCTTCCTCCCCTTATTTCAAGGCCCGGCCTACGGCGTCGGCTTTCTGACCGCGGGCATCGTCCTCGCCATCATGGTCATCCCCTATATCATTTCCGTCTCCCGTGAAGTGCTTCTCTCTGTGCCGCGCGACCAGCGTGAAGCCGCCCTCTCTCTCGGGGCCACGCGCTGGGAATCCACATGGAAAGTGGTCGTTCCCTTTGCCCGCGCGGGCATTTTTGGTTCAATTTTCCTGGCCCTTGCTCGGGCCCTCGGCGAAACCATGGCGGTCACCATGGTGATCGGCAATACCCCCGTCATCAGCGCTTCGCTCTTTTCTCCTGGCTATTCCATTGCCGCCGTCATCGCCAATGAATTCACCGAAGCCACCGGCGATCTCCATACGCAATCTTTGATCGAGCTTGGCCTGGTGCTCTTCATCCTTACCTTCATCCTCAACGGCTTTGCGCGCCTGCTGATCGTTGCCACTTCCAAGCGCGGCAGCGGACTGGGGCACGCATGAGCCCTCGCCTTCGCTGGCGCAAATTTGTGAGCGGCTTCATGCTGACCATGACCGGCGTGTGTGCTGTGGTCGCCGTTTCCGTCCTTTTCCTCATTCTTGGATATCTCGCTGTTCATGGCGGAGCTTCCATCAACTGGAATTTCTTCACCAAATTGCCCGTTCCCGTCGGTGAAACCGGCGGCGGCTTGGCCAACGCCATTCTCGGCAGCGCCAAGATGCTTCTGCTTGCTACCATCTTTGGTGTTCCCATCGGATTTTTTGGCGCCATCTATCTCGCCGAATTCAGCGGCGGCACCACCGCTTTCATCGTCCGTTATGCCGCCGACCTCCTCAACGGGGTGCCCTCCATCGTCATCGGCATTTTTGCTTACAGCCTGGTCGTTCACCCTTTCAAGCAATACTCCACACTTGCCGGCGGTTTCGCTCTTGGCCTGATGATGATCCCCATCACCCTTCGCAGCACCGAAGAATTTCTGCGCGCCGTGCCGAACCCTTTGCGCGAAGCCGCCATGGCCCTCGGCGCCAGCAAGTGGAAAACGATCGTCACCGTCATCGTGCCTGCCGCTTATCGTGGCATCCTGACTGCCGTTCTGCTGGCCTTCGCCCGCGTCGCCGGCGAGACTGCCCCGCTCCTCTTTACCGCCCTTGGCAATCAATTCTGGAGCCCTGGCTGGACTCATCCCACGGCTTCCCTGCCGGTGATGATCTTTACTTATGCCCTCGCTCCGTACGATGATTGGCATCGTCAGGCCTGGGCTGCGGGGCTCGTCTTGCTTGTTTTGATTCTTGTCATTAACATCGTCGCCCGGGCGATTCTTTCCCGGGGCATTGCGGTTCCGAGGTCTTAACCTATGCACGCTTCTGTGAGGCCAGCTTTGTCCGTGAACATACCTCCCATCGCGACCAGTCCGGCGGCGCGAGAGACGTCCGCGGCCCTCTCCATGCGCATGACCATTTCCAAGGTCAATTTCTTTTATGGCAGCAAGCAGACTCTCTTCGATGTCAGCATGGGCATCGCCACCAACAAGGTCACCTCTCTCATTGGTCCCTCCGGCTGTGGCAAGTCCACTCTGCTTCGCACCCTGAATCGCATGTATGAGATCGTGCGCGGCGCCCGCCTGGAAGGCGAAATTCTTCTCGACGGCCAGAACATCCTTACCCAGGACGTTACTTCGTATCGCCGCCGCGTCGGCATGGTTTTTCAGCGCCCCAATCCTTTCCCCAAGTCCATTTTCGACAACGTTGCCTATGGCCTGCGGATCAACGGCTCCAAGGCCCCCATCTCCGAAGCCGTCGAAAAAAGCCTGCGCCACGCCGCGCTCTGGGACGAAGTGAAGGACCACCTCCACAAGTCCGCGTACGAACTTTCCGGTGGCCAGCAGCAGCGCCTATGCATCGCCCGTGCCCTCGCCGTCGAGCCCGAAGTGCTGCTTCTCGACGAGCCCTGTTCGGCGCTCGACCCCATCAGCACCGCCAAAATCGAAGAGCTGCTGGTGCAGTTGAAAGATCTCTGCACCATCGTCACCGTTACCCACAACATGCAGCAGGCCGCGCGCATCAGCGACTTCACCGCCTTCCTGCTCACGGGTCAGCTCATCGAGTTCAGCCCTACGCCGCAGCTCTTCACCACGCCGGGAGACCCCCGCACGGAGGCCTACATCACCGGCCGCTTCGGCTGACGCCTGTATTGCTCCGTCATTTCGAGCGAAGCGAGAACCGCTTCCTCTCCGCGCGATTTTGGCCCGGAGAAATCTTTCTTCGTTTTGCTGTAAGGTAGTCCTGAGGAGAAGGGGTTCATGGAACGTCACTTTGAGAAAGACTTGAACGAGATGAAAGAACGCCTGCTCTGGATGGGCAGCCTCGCGGAACGCTCCGTCCACCAGTCCGTTCACGCCGTTCTGGAATCCGATGAACAGCTCGCTAAGCGCGTCCTCGAGGAAGAAGACGCCATCAACGAGCTCCAGATGGAAATTGACGATCGCGTCGTTCAGCTTCTCGCTCTGCACCAGCTCATGGCCATCGATCTCCGCTTCGTGCTGGCGGTCTCGCGCATCAATAACGATCTCGAGCGCATCGGCGATCAGGCCGTCAACATCGCGCAGGGAGCCCAGCGCATCCTTCGCCACCCGCGCGTAAAGCCCTACGTCGATCTTCCGCGCATGAGCGAGCTCACCGAGGAGATGGTTCGCAACGCCCTTAACGCCGTCGTCCGCCGCGACGTTGAGCTCGCCCAGAGCGTCCTCGCCACCGACGATAAGGTGGACAGCTACCGCGATCAGATTTTCCGTGAATTGCTCACCTACATGATGGGCGATTCCAGCGTCGTCTTTCCCGCGTTCGAATTGATCCTCGTCGCCAAGAACCTCGAGCGCATCGGCGACCACGCCACCAACATCGCCGAGGACGTCATCTACCTCGTCCAGGGCCAGGACATCCGCCACAACGTCGTCGACCGCCGCTAGTCTTTACTAGTCAGCGCCCATCCGAATCCGGCGAGACCAGTGAGAAGCCGTAGAGGTGCTACCATCGGCGACATACGGAGGAGGTGTTCCGATGCGAAAACCCATCCCTGTCCCGCTGTGTCTAGTGTCTCTATCCTTGTTGGTCTCCACAACTGTTGCTCAAGACAAACCAAACACAGCCACCGCGCAAGACAAAGCACGAATTTTCATAACCGATAGCCAATCTTGGGAAATGGGCGGCCACAGTGGAGGGTCCGCCGCAGGTTTTGGCGGTGAGGTACACGGCGGAGCGCGTCCACAGACCGCTGAAATCGTCAAGACCTTCGGTGAACGCTGCCCGCTGGTGGTGACCAACAACATTCAGACAAATGCCCACTACGTCGTAGTTCTGGATCATGAAGGTGGAAAGGGGCTCCTGCGACATCGGAACAAAGTAGCCGTATTTAACCGCGTGAGTGGGGATTCTGTCGTAAGCAAATCCACCCTTTCTCTCGGCGGTTCAGTGCAGACCGCCTGCGAAGCTATCGATCAGGACTGGGGCGCGCATGGCCCTGCTATTCGTGCGGCAGCCGCAGCAGCACAGAATAAGGCCGCGGCTCCGCAATCGCCTGCCGCGCCGGCGCCCGCCGCAACCCCCACAACAGCGAAGTTATCGGTGGCATCGATTCCGGACGGCGCTGACATCGAAGTAGATGGCAGCTTTGTAGGCAACACGCCATCCGACATCGACGTGCCCGCAGGAGAGCACACAGTGACCGTGAAGAAGAGCGGTTTCCAAACTTGGGAAAAGAAGCTAAAGGTCAGCGGTGGCAGTAATGTGCATCTAAAAGCGGAGATGGAAAAGAGCGCGAACTAACATCTCATCCACGCGCCTACTAAGGCGCCCCATTCGACTTCTTGCTCGAATCGCGTGCGCGTTCTTCCCTAAGCTTGTCGAGGTCTCGCAGGAGCTGCTTTACAACCTTGTCTGCCGCGTCGGCGTTCGCTCCCTTGTACCTCGCACCTTTGCTCTCTTGCGTCGTGGACCGCAGCACGTCCCCAGTCTCCCTCATTGCCAGGCGCACAGCCAGACGGGCCTCATCAATTAGCTCAGTGGAGTGCGAACTCTCGTTGATCGCAGCGCCCGCTCTCTGTGTGTGGACAGATGTTCCCTCACTGGACATGTGGACTTCCTAGTAGGCTCGTTGCACGCTGACTCCCTTTAGGACTGCGTCCGCCCTCGCTTTTTCGCACTTTCCCGTCTCGTCAGAATTTTCCGTGATGGCGAATCTCTTGCTCTCGCTCAGGGCGTTGGTGACCATGAAGCTCTACCGACGCGGCATCGTTGCCAAAGCTTTCAACGCAGATCCGGCGAACTCTCAGGAACTGCGTCGTTATCTCCGGATCAACTGTTGTGGGCGCAGGCTCTGGTGTCTTTTGAGCTTGTTGTGGCGGCGGGTTCTGAATTGTCGCCAAGAGCCTAAGCAACACAATGAGAGGGGGGAGTCATGAAGGTGTCCTAGTTGCCCTTAGAGCTCTTGCGCGCTTCGTCGTCCTGGTAGTCGACCTTCTTCCCGTACGAGCCTCTGAATTACTTGCCTAAATATGTATCCTCGCACTGAGATAAGCAAGCGACATCCCGCGACAAATCGTTCCGCCTCGACTGCGTGTCGCCACTTGTCATTCCGGCGCTTGCAACCCGGTGGTATACTTCGCCGGTCGGAAGTCCCCCAAGGGAATTTCCTCGCCGAGGTACCCATGTTCTCCAGATCATGCCTGACTCTGGTTTTAGCCCTGGCCGCGGCATTGGCGCCACAGGCGACTCCCCGGCCACAAGCGCAGCCAACGATTCCGGAAACCCCGGCGGGCCGCACGCTCAAAGCCTGGCTGGAAGCCTTCAACAGCGGCGACCGCGCGCTCCTGGACGCCTACCTCCATAAGTACGATCCCAGCAAGTCGCTGGACAACGAGATGCAGTTCCGCGGCATGACTGGTGGTTTCAACCTCCTCCAAATCGTCAAGAGCGAACCGCACCATCTCGAATTCCTCGTCAAGGGGCGCGGCGACGAGACAACCGCTTTTGGAAAGTTAGAAGTGAAAGACGGCGATCCCGCCCAGGTCGCCAGCTTTGGGTTGCGCGCGATCCCTCCCGGCACTGCGGTCTCTGATTTAACCTTCAAGATTGACGCCGCAACGCGAACGCGCGTAATCGACGGCGCCATCGCCCAGCTCAATGAGTTTTACGTCTTTCCGGAAACGGCGACAAAAATGGCCGATGCCGTCAAGGCAAAACAGAAAAAGGGCGAATACGATTCCATCATTGACGGTGACGCCTTCGCCAAAATGCTCACCGACAATTTCCAGGAAGTGAGCTACGACAAGCACCTGCGCGTGAACTTCAGCCCAGCGCCCATGCCGGAACGTCCCGATGGCCCGCCGAATGCCGAGGAGCGCGCCCGCCACCGCAAAGACATGGAACGCATGAACTGCGGCTTTGACAAGGTGGAAATTCTCTCCGGCAACGTCGGCTACCTCAAGTTCAATTTTTTCGCTGCCCCGGAAATCTGCGGGCCCACCGCGGTTGCCGCCATGAATTTCGTCGCCAACGTGGACGCCATTATTTTCGACCTGCGAGAAAACGGCGGCGGCGACCCCAAAATGATCGCATTTATCTCCACCTACCTGTTTTCAGAGCCCACCCACCTGAACGATCTCTGGGAGCGCAAGGGTGACTCGACCCACCAGTATTGGACCGTGCCTTACGTACCAGGGAAGCGTTTGGACGGGAAACCAGCCTACGTGCTCACGTCGAAGCAAACTTTCTCCGGCGCCGAGGAATTCAGCTACAACCTCAAGAATCTGAAACGCGCCACCATCATTGGCGAGACCACCGGAGGCGGCGCCCATCCGGTCTCAGGTCACCGCATTGATGCCCACTTCATGATTGGCGTGCCCTTCGCCCGCGCCATCAACCCCATCTCCAAGACCAACTGGGAAGGAACCGGTGTCGAGCCCGACGTGAAAGTTCCCGCCGCCGACGCCCTAGCCACCGCCCAAAGGCTCGCCGCCGAAAAGCTCGGCTCGAAATAAACTCATAGCTCCGAACATGTCCCCCTGCCGGGAGCAAAAAATTCTTGACTGCCCATGATCTATTTGCTGCGATACTAACCAGGTAAGACTGCGGAATTATCCCTTTCACATCAAGATAAACCGTGCGGCAGTGACACCCGTAACTAGCCACTTAGCGGGAAAAACGAACACCTCTGAAAAAACTGACGAGAAATCCTCGCTTTGCACAATTTTGGTGCAATTTAGGTCCCTTTAGAATCAACACTTATAGGAATGCCCGCAAGTGTTGATTCTAAACCGCTTACTTGAACTCTAATGCAACAGAGTCGAAAAACCCTGGTCGCAAATAAAATCGTGCTGAAATCAAAGGAGTTAACGTCAATAGCTCTAACTTGCCTGACACTGCGCAATTTTCATGAAGTTTCGCGGGCCGGAGGCCCTAAATGACACTTACAAAAAACCAGGGGGGGAGGGGGTCGTGCTAGCTGCCCCGTCCCAACTCAGGGGCTTGCGGAAAGAAGGCGCAGGCCCCCGGCGTTTAAGAGCGCAAGAAGCGTCAGCAATGCAACTACGGAAATGACCATGCCCAATTTCCGATCCGAACTACGCCCAAACCGTACCGTGATCCGCTGCGTTCCAGGAGAGAGCGACAGAATCATCTGCGCGTTTGTCTCAGCGTGGTGTGGTGTCACTGTTTTGTCGTTCACCTCCACGCGCCACGCTGGATAGTTGAGCAGCCGCAGCGCCACTCTCAAGGGCTCACCCGAAGCTACACGCAAGTTTTTTTCTTCCGCGGTCCATCGCTCGATACGAATCTCCGCTTTCGGCGTCACTCCCTCTGATTCCTCGGCCGGGAGAACCTGCACGCGCGGCGCTTTTTCGGGCAAATTATAATGATCGTCACCCGCCGGATCGTATTCGTCTGTACCTTCAAAACCCTGGTCCTTCGCAATCGCTTCCTGCAAGACCGGGATGTCTTCGGAATCCCACCACGCACTCCGAACGAGAAAAGTGGCGGTTCCCCCAATAATCACGATCACGGCCACGCCCCAGATCCACCCCACGCGCCGGCGCGCCAGCGCGGCCCCTAGGAAATAGCCATACGGCACCGCCAGGATGGCCATCCATCTCCAGGGAAACTGCACGAAGCGCAGCTTGGGAAGGTGCTCCCAAAAAACCGAACTGTGGCGAATCATCAGAATCGTCGCCGCCGCGGAAAGCAGCAGTAGCACGCGCCACAGTTTTCTTGCCTCACCGCTTTCCCTTTCCCCAGCAATTCCTCGTCGCGCCGCAATCCCCGCGATCCCCGTCATCACCATGAGCAGGATCGCCACGCTCGAGGCGATCCAATTGAACACGTTATGTTCTGGATCGTTGACCATCGTGTAGAGAAAGTTGTCCGAGGGTTGCAAGCCTGGCGAAAGCGCCTGCGCGATATTCACCCAGCGTTGCTCGTAAGCGGCGGGCAAAAGATAAAAACTCGTCAATCCAAAACCCAATGCCAATGCGCCCGCGCCGCATAGCAAGGGACGCAAAGATTTTTTCGCAAGCACTGCCCACGCAAAAAGTAGCGCCGCACTGTAAGTCGCCATTACTCCGGCTGGCGCATTGGAAAGCCACACCCCCGCGAACGCCATCGCGAACAACGCCATCGCCCGCGAAAGGGAGCCGTGGCGATTTTCCACCAGCCCACAAAGCTCCAACGCCCTCAGCAGCACCAGCGGCATCAGCGCGCACGCCAGCAATTCCGCAAAGTCACTGCGCATGTAAACGATCAACAGCGCATAGGGGTTTGCCGCATAACACGCCGCGCCAAAGAGCGCCGCGCTCACTGGCAGAAATCGCCGCGCCAGCGCAAACGAACAAAGTCCCGCCATTGTCTGGGCGATGACGATGAAAATTCCCGGGACGGCATTCCAGGGAAACACAAAGCTCAGTGCCGCCGCCTGCATCCATGACAGCGGTGGATAAAAAATAAACCGCGGCTCGCCAAACCCGTAGTTCGCCCACTCCGTCCACCGCGGAAAAAAGATCCCTTCTTTCCACTGCCCTGCAACGTCCAGCCACGAGGCCGCGTGAAATCCGAAATCATGCCCCGAGGCGTTCCCCATCCAAAAAAAAGGCGCGATCACCAGCAACGACGTCGCCAGGGAAACGCCCAGCGCGAGCAGCCACCCGCGAAATCCCGCGGTAGCGTCCATTCCGTTTGGGTCTTCGGCGGGAAATGTCATGCAGTGTTCATGCCATTGTAACTGCGCTTGAAATAAGCCGTCTTTTCTCGTCCCGTCCTGTGCGGCCGCGCGGCAGTTGAGCGATAATACACGCGCTCATGAGCACCGCAAACATCGCACCCGCTCCCTCCGCGATTATCGAAGCGCGCAAGCTGGAGAAATCCTACGCGCAGCCCGACGGCAGCCGCATCCAGGTTATCGCTCCCACCGATCTCGCCATCTATCCCGGCCAGGTCATGGCGCTGCTCGGCCCTTCCGGTTGCGGCAAGTCCACTCTGCTTCGCATGTTGACCGGTCTATCTCCGGCCAGCGCCGGCTCCGTCTACTGGGACGGCCATCCGGTCCGTGACGAATCGCCCAACGTTGCCATCGTCTTTCAAAGCTTCGCGCTCTTTCCCTGGCTCACCGTTCTCGAAAACGTCGAAGCCCCGCTCGAGGCCCGCGGCATGCCTCCCATCGAGCGCCGCAAGCGCTCCCTGCGCATCATTGACGCCGTCGGCCTCGACGGTTTCGAGACCGCCTACCCCAAGGAACTTTCCGGTGGCATGAAGCAGCGTGTCGGCGTCGCCCGCGCACTCGTCGTCGAGCCCGAAGTTCTCTTCATGGACGAGCCGTTCTCCGCGCTTGACGTCCTCACCGCGGAAACCCTCCGCGGCGAGCTCCTCGAGCTCTGGCTCGGTCACAAGATTCCCACGCGCGCGATTTTCATCGTTACTCACAATATCGAAGAAGCCATCGTCCTCGCCGACCGTATCATCGTTCTCGGCCGCCATCCCGCGCATATCCACGCGGACTTCAAAGTTGACATTCCGCATCCGCGCGACCGCAAAGATGCCCACTTCCTCGAGTTGGTCGATTCGATCTACCGCATCCTTACGCAGCCTGCTCACAAGGACGATACTGCCCCGTCTCGCACCTTTGGTCCCGGAATGCCCGCGCGGCCGAAGACCATCATGCTGCCGCATACCCGTCCCGGCGGCATGGCCGGCCTCTTGGAAATTCTCGCCGACCACGGAGGCCGCGTTGACTTGCATCGCCTCGCCGATGAACTGAGTCTCGAGGTTGATGCACTCCTTCCGACTGTCGATACTGCTGTTCTCCTCGGAATGCTTCGCGTCGAAGAAGGCGACGCCGTCATCACACCGGAGGGCCAAGCGTTCGCGCAGGCGGACATTCAAGCCCGCAAAGCGATTTTCCGCAAAGCCGCTCTCGCCAATGTTCCGCTGCTCCGCCAGATGGAGCAAGCGCTCAAGACCAAATCCAACCGCACTCTGTCCGAAGAATTTTTCCGCGATCTGCTCGACGAGCATTTTGGTGAGGAAGAATCCCGCCGCCAGCTCGAAACCGCCATCCAGTGGGGCCGCTACGCCGAAATTTTCGATTACGACGCCGCCACCGGCAAACTAACGCTCACCGAGGCCTGACGCTCCCGTGCCGGATCTCACTCTCTCGACCGCCCAGGCCACGCCGCTCCCCCCCGCGGTGACGCGGCCCGCGGGCTCGCGCTGGAGCTGGGTGTTCCTCATCGATATCGCCGTTTTTTTATTTGTCTGTGCGGCGATTTTTGGCGTATATGCCATCGGCCGTTCCTGGCTCGGCCCCGTTCATCCACACGTCGAGATTTCGCAGAATCCCCGCGTTCTCCCTCTCTACGCTCTGTATTCTCTCGTTCGAATCAGCGTCGCGTATGTGTTGAGCCTGGTTTTTGCTCTGGCCTACGGCTACGTCGCGGCCAGCTCCCGGCACGCCGAAATCATCATGGTGCCGCTGCTGGATATTCTCCAATCCATCCCCGTGCTCAGCTTCTTGCCGGGAGTCATGCTCGCCATGGTTGCGATATTTCCGCACAGCCAACTCGGCGTCGAGCTCGGCTCCATCCTGCTCATCTTTACGGGCCAGGTCTGGAACATTGCCTTCAGTTTTTATTCTTCGCTGAAGACCATCCCGCGCGAGCTCAATGAAGTCGCGATCATCTACCGCTTCAGCCGCTGGCAGCGCTTCGCCGAGCTGGACCTTCCCTTCTCCACCATCGGCCTCGTCTGGAATTCCATGATGTCCGTCGCCGGCGGCTGGTTTTTTCTCATGGCCTGCGAGATGTTCGTTCTCGGCAAGCGCGACTTTCGCCTCCCCGGCCTTGGCTCTTTTCTTCAAACGGCGGCGAGCCATGGCAACACCCCTGCGATTCTCTGGGGCGTCGCCGCCATGATCGCCGTCATCGTTCTCCTCGATCAGCTCGTTTGGCGGCCCATCATCGTTTGGGCGGACAAGTTCAAGTTCGAACAAGTCGAAAGTTCCGGCGCCGCACAATCCACTCTGCTCAATCTCATCGGCCGCGCTTCCATCGTCCTCCGTTTGTATCGCCTCATCCTTCAGCCCGTCTTCCACTGGCTCACTCTCACCTTCACTCTTGGCGCCCGCCGCGCCGCGGAAACTTTTTCCGCTCCGAAGCAGAACCGCCTCCTCCGCCGCTGGATCGGCTATCTGTTGGCAGCAGTTGTTCTGGTCGGTCTGGGATTCGCCGTTTTCCACGCGGTCCGCGAATTGTCCAGTCTTCGTCGCGAGGACTATGGCGAGCTTCTGGAAAGCGCCGTGCTGACTTTTCTGCGCGTCAATACCGCGCTCATCCTTGGCGCGCTCTGGACCGTTCCCGTCGGCGTCGCCATCGGTTCGAATCCCCGCTTGGCGCGCATCGCGCAACCGCTTGTACAGATGGCCGCCTCCATTCCCGCCACCGCCCTGTTTCCGATTATTCTTCTTTTTCTGCTTCGCCTCCGCGGAGGCCTCGAGATTGCAGCCATGCTCCTGATGCTCCTCGGCACGCAGTGGTACATCCTCTTCAACGTCATGGCCGGCGCCATGGCCATTCCCACGGACCTCAAGGAAGCCGCGCAAATCTATCGCTTCCGCTCCTGGGATCGCTGGCGCCACCTCATCCTGCCCGCGATTTTTCCGTATCTCGTCACCGGCGTGGTGACCGCGTCGGGCGGCGCTTGGAACGCCAGCATCGTCGCGGAATATTTTCATTTCTCGGGCCGAATCGTTTCGACCGCCGGCCTCGGCAGCACCATCAGTAGCGCGAGCGACTCCGGCCGCTTCGACCTCCTGCTCGCTTCGACGCTCATCATGGCCACCGTCGTGGTGCTCATCAACCGCCTGCTGTGGCGGCGTCTCTATCGCCTCGCCTCCTCCCGCTTCAAGCTGGAGACCTAGTACAATGAAGTGAGCACGAGTCTCTCAGAACTTCCAAACTCAAATGCCTGAATCCGAATTCACCTCCGGCGCTTCTGCGTGCAGCGACGAGGAGTTTCTTCGCGCTTTCGAGGATCTATCGTTTCCCGCCGATCTCTTTCACCACGGGGAACACATCCGCGTCGCCTGGCTCTACCTGAAATCTAGCGACGCAGCGCGCGCCGCAGAACGCATGTCGGAAGGTATTCGCCGGTTCGCGAATCACCATGGCGCGACGCAGAAATACCATCACACGCTTACGCTGGCTTGGATGCGCCTGGTTGCCGCCGCCTTGGTGGAAACACCGGAGGGATACGCGTTCGAGCAGTTCCTCACCGCCCATCCGCAACTGAAGGACACCAACCTTCTCGCCAGATATTATTCGAAGGAACTCCTCGAGACTGCCGCTGCCCGCGAAGCCTGGGTCGAACCCGACCTCCAGCCGCTCCCGGACCTAAGGATTTATCGCTGCTGATTTTTTCTCGTCCGCTTTAGGTTCAGGCGTCTTTGGTTCCTGCGGTTTCTCACCCCAGATATATTGCGCAAACCATTTTTCGTTTTCTTCCATCACCGCGCGCTGCTGCTTTGGTTTCGTGATGCCGTGTCCGAATCCCTTGTACACCACCATTTTCACCGGCACACCGCGGTCCTCCAACGCCTGCCGCAGCTCGTAGGCGTTGGGGATCGGCACGCGGCGGTCATTCTCGCCGTGCTGGATCAGCGTCGGCGTCTTGGCTTTCGCGATGTAGCTGACCGGTGAAGTCTTCTTGTAAATTTCCGGATCGTCCCACGGCGTGGCGTGCAGATATTGTGCCGTGAACGGCGTGATGTCCGTATTTGCGTAATACGTCATCCAATCGGAAATTCCCGCGCCGACCGAGACGGCCTTGAAGCGGTCGCTCGATGCCGTGATGAACGCCGAAATGTATCCGCCCTGGCTCCAGCCCATCGATCCCATGCGCTCCTTGTCCACCCAGCCCTTGGCGATCAGCGTGTCTACTCCGGAGATGACATCGGCATAGTCCCCGACGCCAAGATTGCGCACGTTCAGCGCGCGGAATTTTTCGCCGTAGCCCGCCGACCCGCGGTAATTCGGCCGCAGCACCAGCGCCCCCTTGGCCACAAACCGCTCGATTGGATAGTAACGGTCCGCGCTGACGATCGGCTGATCCACTCCCGTTGGCCCCCCGTGAATCACCACCAGCAGGGGATATTTTCTCTTCGTGCTGAAATCGGATGGCGTGTAAAGCACTCCCTCAATCGTGGTGCCATCCGCCGACTTCCACGAAATCACTTCGCGGTGCGCCAGGGCGAATCCTTTGAGCTGGTCGCTCATCGCCGTCAGCTTCTTGCCCTGCCACGGCGCGATGCTGGACGTGAACACCTCGGCGTATTGATTCTCGATCGCCGCGCGATACGCCACTTCCTTGTAATCGCGCGAAAACGAAAAGGAGAATGCGGCCAGGTGATCTGGAGCGCTTAATTTCTCGATCGCCTTCGTCTCCGGATTCAACCGGAAGAGATGCGCATAGGTCTTCTGTTCCGCCGCGAAATAGATTCCATCCTGTCCCCAGCCGATGAGTCCCGGATCTTCGTCAAAAGTTTCAGTCAAATTCTGCGGCGTCCCGCCCTCCGCGGCCACCACCGCGATCTTCATGTTCGTATAGTAGTAATATTTCGCGCCCGCTGCCGTTTCGAAAGCAATGTTCTTTCCATTGGGCGACCACTGCGGATTTGTATCCGGCCCGGGCGTGCTCACAATTTTCTTCACCAGGCCATCGCTCAGCGTCACGACGTACAGGTCCGCCGTTTCCAAAGAAATCAGGTCCGTATCTCTCTGCGCGCTAAACGCGATGCGCGTTCCGTCCGGCGACCACGAAAACTCCCCCACGCTGAATTTAACGCCGTCCGTAAGCCGCTTCGGCTCTGCCACAAGCGCGCCACCGCCGGGAACCTCAGTGGTCCAAAGATGCATCATCTGGTAGTCAGCGTGAACCACCGAATAGTCGCCGTATTTTTCCTTGCGGTCCTTCAGCGCCTTCGGCTCCGGGTCGGTCATCGAAAAAGCGATCCGTTTCGAATCCGGCGCCCACTCCAACGCATTGACGTCATTTTCAACCTTGGTAAGCTGCTGCGCTTCGCCGCCATCCGCAGAGATCACATAGAGCTGCTGCTTGCCGTCGGGCGTGCCCGTGATTTGTCCCGGCCTGTCGGAAAGAAACGCGATCCATTTCCCGTCCGGCGACCACGCCGCGTTGGTGCTCGATTTTTTCGCGGAGGTCAGCGCATGCGATTCGCCCTCGGGGATGTCGGCGATCCACAAGTTTCGTTCGAACGCATTCTCTTCCCAGTTCGTCTTCTGTATCTCGTAAACCACGCGCATCCCATCCGGCGAAATCTTGGGATTAAACGCAGCTTTCCATTCTAGCGACTGGTCGATGGTGGGCGTCGACGAAGCCGTCTCCTGCGCCCCAGCAGAAAGCACCAGCAACCCGCACGCCGCCAACGCAACGGAGGTCAAAGCCACCCTTCGCATTGCTCCATACTCCCATCCATTGCAAGAGACATGAACTCAATACCTGCGGTTCCAGCGGATGAATCCGACGAACAGACCAATTCCCACGACGGCAAATCCCAGGTAGCGGTGCCAGCCATGCAGCAGCGTTGCAGACGCAATCGCGCCTACGGCGGATAGCACCAGCAAAAGGGCAGCTTTGCCCTTCGTTAGTTGCCTCTGTTCGGCCACTCGCGTTTCACTTCTCGCCCTGGCGATGCCCACTCTGCACCGCGCCGGCGCTGCTTCCCGGCCTTAAGTTCTCGCCAACTCTCGGCTCAGGTAAACGATCTGCCCTACATGATGATACGCGTGCCCTGCACAACGCACGAAAATTTGGAAGCGATCCGCAGCTTCCGGTTCCCGTTCGGCCGTGTATACCCTACCCCAGTCTGCCGCGCTCTGCTTTCGAATCGTCGCCTCCACCATTGCAATCGTGCGGTCAAACGCCCCCAGCGCTTCGTCCTTCCGCGGTGGTTGCCCGTCCGTAAACTCCCGGTCGCGGTCGCGCACGTATCCGGTCCCGGCAACGCGAGCTCCGATGTAGTAGTTCAGATTGCCGGTCATGTGCAGCACCAGGTGTCCAACGCTGTTTCCGTAAGGATACGGCTTGCGCCAGAACTGTTCGTTGGAAAGCGGGTCCACCCACTTGTGCAACTGCGCCGCAATATATTCGTAATACCCTGTCAGCCCCGCAACCACTGTTTCGTTCACTTCCGGCATGCTGGCACACCCTTTTCAATCTATCCAAATCGAATCCCAGAACGCCGACAATAGTCTCTCCCTGCAAAATGTCAAGCAATTCGCATTCACCCGCGCGCCTGCAGGAGGTCTCCGCGGCCACTGCATTGAGTCTTTTCTCGGCTGCTTTTTCCATATGCTTACGAGTTCCTCCCACTTTTCCACAATCCTCGGTAGGGGGTCCTTCCGTACTATTGACCCTGTAACTACCCCGCGCCGAAACTGGGTGCAGGATGGCTCGCTACTCCTCTTTTCTCGGGCGTCGCGTGGAGGTGCAATATCGCGCCGGCGATATCCTTCTGCCCGCCTCGGGCACTTTCGTCGCCGATTCCGGCCGTTCCATCTTCCTCGAACAGAGCTTCGAGCAGCGCGGACAGCACAAGCACTTCCGCTGGGAAATCCCTTACCAGTATCTAGTGCGCATCGAAGAAAAACCCGACTCCGGCGCTTCCGCAAACGGCGTCGCCGCTACCGCCGCTCCCAAATCTGCCGCCGAAGCTCAAGTTGCGTCCAAGCCTGGCGACAAGCCTCTCAGCGCCGCCGCTACCGCTTCGGCCGGCGGCGCCTCCGGCATCCTCCCCCTCCCCCACCGTCCCAAGACTGCCTGACTAACGCCGTCGAGCCCCTATCAAACCTCAGCTTCCCTACCCTTTATAAGTAAGCTCAGTAAGGAGTGGAGGATCATTGTCCTCCGCACAACGTAACGCTAATCTGCTTGTTGAGTGATCTCTTCTGGGAACACTTCATGACAAGCTCATCCCTATGCTCTGCGCCGCCCGATTTCCAGGCGTTATTTCAATCAACGCCCGGGCTGTATCTTGTTCTCGCGCCAGACTTCACCATTAAGGCCGTTACCGGCGCGTACCTCCAGGCAACCATAACGAACCGCGAAGATATCTTGGGCCGCGGCGTCTTTGACGTCTTCCCGGACAATCCCAATGATCCTTCGGCCACCGGCGTCGGCAACCTGCGCACCTCCCTGGAGCGCGTGCTCCAAGATAAAACTTCCGACACCATGGCCGTGCAGAACTACGACATCCGCAAGCCGGAATCGGAAGGCGGCGGCTTTGAGGAGAGATATTGGAGCCCGGTCAATTCCCCCGTCCTAGGGCCGACCGGAGAAGTCCTCTACATCATCCACCGCGTCGAGGATGTCACGAAATTCATTCGCCTCAAACCAAGAACTCGCGCAGGAAAAAATTACCGAAGAGCTGCGCACCCACGCGGGCCAAATGGAAGTGGAAATCTACCAGCGCGCGGAGGAAGTACAGGAAGCCAACCGCCGCCTCGAGGCCACCAATCAGGAACTACTCCGCGCGAAGGAAGAAGCCGAGCGCGGCAGCCGGTTCAAGGACCAATTCCTTTCCACCATGAGTCATGAGCTGCGCACGCCGCTCAACGCCGTCCTCGGCTTTTCCGATCTGCTCGCCGACGAATCCTACGGCCCGCTCAACGATCGCCAGCGCCGCTATGTCGAGCACATTCACACCGGCGGCAAGCATCTCCTCACGCTCACTAGTGACATTCTGGATTTGTCCAAGATCGAAGCTGGCCGCATGGAATTGACCAACGAAAGCCTGCGCGTGGAAGCCATTTTTGGCGAAGTCCTCAGCGTCATGCGGCCGCTGGCGGACAAGAAATCACAGTCCTTATCGAAAAAGTCCCAACCCGGCTTAGTCGTCCGCGCCGATTCCGTCAGGTTCAAGCAAGTGTTGATGAACCTCCTCGGCAACGCTATCAAGTTCACTCCAAAAGGTGGCAGCATCGAAGTGTGCGACAATGGGCCAGGCATCCCTCCCTCTGAACAGCAACGCATCTTCGAAGCCTTCTATCGCCTTCATGAATTGGGCAAGAAAACCGAGGGCACCGGCCTCGGCCTTGCCATCACCCATCGCCTGGTCGAATTGCACGGCGGTGAGCTCACTTTGGACAGCGAAGTAGGCAAGGGAAGTTGTTTCTATTTGTCTCTTCCCGTTGCTGTGGCGATTCAAGATGCGCTTCCCCATCCGCCACCGCCGGCCGGGACGCGCGTCCGCTTGCCGCGCGTTCTGGTCATTGAAGACGATCGCGCCGCCGCGCAACTCATTCAAACGCAATTGATGTCGGCCGGCAATGAATCGCTGGTGTGTCAAGAGCCGCAAAACGCTTTGGAGTTGGCCGTGCAATTCCAGCCCGGCGCCATCACTTTGGATATCGTCATCAAGCCGAAAAACGGCTGGGAAGCTTTGTCGCAGTTGAAGCGTGATCCTCGCACTTCACATATTCCCTTGATCGTTGTCTCCATGGTCGATCAACCCGGCATGGGAACTCTCCTGGGTGCCGACGAATATCTCGTCAAACCGGTGGATAAGGCCACTCTTCTGGCTGCACTTCAACGTCGCGCCAGCATTCACCCGTCCTCGAAGCGAACGCGCCCCATCCTGGTCGTCGAAGATGACACCGCAACCCGCGAGTTCATCGTTGAAATGCTGACGGCACAGGGTTACGCCGTCGCCACGGCCTCGGATGGCGCGCAAGCCCGCGCCCAGATCGCCGCGAACAAACCCGAACTCGTAATCCTCGATTTGGTATTGCCCGGAGCTAGCGGTTTCGAACTCCTCGGCGAATGGCGCGCCAGCCCTCGCACCGCCGATCTTCCTGTCTTCATCCTCACCAGCAAGGATTTGACCCCGGAAGAGCAAAGGTTTCTTCGCGCTAACGCCGAATCCCTGCTGCGCAAACAAGAACCGTGGCAAGAAGCACTCATCAAGCAGCTCAGCCGGATGGTTTCCCTGGATCCGGCGGAGAAGGTGTGATGCATCGCATCCTCGTTGTCGAAGACAACGCCATCAATCGAGAGCTGCTTTGTGATTGGCTCGAAGCGCAAGATTATGTAGTTCTCAGTGCGGAAGATCTGGGTGGCGCGCGGCGCTTGCTCCAAGGCGAGCAACCCGACGCCGTCTTGCTCGACGTCCAGCTCGGCAATGAAGACGGACTTTCCCTCGCCGCTTGGATGCGCCGGCAGCCGGAATTCTCTGGTATCCCCGTCATCGCGGTAACCGCCCACGCATTGGTGACCGAACAACAACGGTTCTTGCAGTCCGGCTGCAACGCCTGCATTTCAAAACCCATTGATTTCAAATTGCTCCACCGGGAACTCGACAAATGGCTGGCACCCCTGCAGAAATCTCCCTCCCGCGTCTGACCCTCTCGTCCTCTGCTGCCTGATCCACTCAGCTGTACTCTCTCCTCTTCGCTGCTTCCATCTTGCAATTCGGCTACAATCGTCTCTTCTTTTCACCGGCAACACCTACGCGCTTCACGCGCGTCGCTTTCGAGGAGGCCTTCTTTGGAATCCGCCGCAGCCCCCAAAAAAATTGGACTTATCGGTCTCGGCCTGATGGGTCGCCCCATGGGCATGAATCTTATCAAGGCCGGCTACTCTCTTACGGTCTGGAACCGCACCGCCTCGCGCGCCGAGGAACTCGTCGCGGCCGGCGCCAAGCTCGCCAAATCCCCGCAGGAAGTCGCTGCTGTTTCCGGTTTTCTCCTCACCATGGTCAGCGATCCTCCCGCCCTCGAAGAAATTCTCTGGGGACCCAGCGGCGCCATGCAGGCGCTCCAGCGCGGCAGCACCTACATCGATTCCAGCACAATTTCTCCCGCCCTTGCCCGTAAAATTGCCGCCGCCTGCGCCGAACGCGGCGTGCGTTTTCTCGACGCGCCCGTGACCGGCGGTGACTGGGGTGCCAAGAAAGGTGAGTTGATTTTCATGGTTGGCGGCGACGCGGCGACACTGAAAGACGCCGAGCCCATCCTCAGCGTGATGGGCAAGAAATGGTTTCACCTCGGGCCCCACGGCGCCGGTCAAACCATCAAGCTCGCGATGAACCTGATCCTCGCGCTTCAGGTCGATGCCCTCGCCGAAGCTCTCGCTCTTGTCACCCGCGCAGGTCTTCAGGGCGAAAAGCTCGTCGAAGTCCTCGAATCCAGCATGGCCCGCTCCGGTGTCCTGGATGTCAAGGCGCCGAATCTGCTCAAAGGCGAATACGTCCCGAGCTTCCCGCTGCGGCTGATGCACAAGGATCTCGGCCTCGCGCTCGACCTCGCCAATCAGCTCGGCGTCGCTTTGCCCGCCACCGCCGCCGCCCGGGAAACCTACAACTACGTCAAAGGCGCGTCCAAGGAAGACCTCGACTACTCCGCTGTCATGAAATTCTGGAAACGCTGACGCGCTCTCGATCACACTGATACACTTCCCCTGCTGTGGAGGTCACTCATGAGCACGCCCGATCCCGCCAAGATCCAAAAGCTCCGCGAGCACCTTCACCAGGAGTGGACCGGCGATAGGACCGTCGCCGCCTGGCGCAAATGGCACACCCAAATCGCCACATTCACGCATGGCGCCACCGAGGCCATTATCGAGGCCGCCCATCTTCGCCCCGGCATGCGCGTCCTCGATCTCGCCAGCGGCGTTGGCGACCCTGCGCTCTCCATCGCAAGGGAAGTTGCTCCCTCCGGCCGCGTGACCGCGACCGATCTCGGCCCGGGCATGATGTCGCTCGCCGAAGAACTCGCTCGCAAGAAAGGCCTCACCAACATCGACTTCCGCGAAGCCAACGCGGAGTCGCTCCCCTTTGCGGACAAATCCTACGATGTTCTCACCTGCCGCTTCGGCGTCATGTTTTTTCCAGACCTCCCCAAAGCGTTGTGCGAATGCTTCCGCGTGCTGAAGCCCCTCGGCCGGGCCGTGTTCGTTGCCTGGGGAAAAAAGGGCCAACCCTTCTTCACCACCACGGCAGGCATCGTCCTGAAACACGTTCCCGTGCCTCCTCCCCCCCCCGATCCCGATGCGCCGAGTCTTTTCATGTTCGGCGACCGCGACCGCCTCCGCCGCGCGCTGGAAGCGGCTGGTTTCAGCAATGTTCATGAGGAAGACCGCATCGTCGCCGGGCGTTGGGCATCATCCGTGGAAGAATACTGGGAGCAGTTCACCGAAGTCGCCGCACCCTTCCGCCCGCTCATCGACCAACTCACCCCCGAGAAAAAGGGTCAGGCCAAAGCCGAAATTCTGGCCGCGCTCAAGAAATTCTGGAACGGCAAGGAATTGAACATGCCCCTCGAAATCGTTATCGGCACCGGAATCCGGCCCTGATCGTCATTCCAATGAATGCCCGGGCGAAACAGCCTCCCATGCTTGGTGCCATTAACCTGAAAATGAAATATCAAACTGCTTTCTATCCCCCTTAATCGATATGACAAAATGACTTGCGTCCTCTTGTCCCTCCCTGGAAGCCTTTGTAGAATACATAGTTAGGCAGTGTCGTCCGAGCTGTCCCGAATTGGGACGAAGTGTGGCCAGAGCACGACCTCCGTCTGACTCACGGTTAGCGCACAGCCCTGGCGAATCGATGAGCCGAATATGGTCCGTTCGCGACTTCTAAAAGATCTAGCCGCTCTTGCGGTCTTGGCCGCGGTCTACTTCGCGGCTGGCAAGCTTGGGCTAAAACTGGCGTTTGTGAATGCCAGTGCCACCGCCGTTTGGCCATGCACCGGCATCGCGATCGCCGCCTTCCTCATCCTCGGCTATCGCGTGTGGCCCGCCATTCTGGCCGGGGCGTTCCTCGTAAACTGGACCACCGTCGGTTCCGTCGCCACCTCGCTCGGCATTTCTACGGGAAACACCCTCGAAGGTGTGGTCGGTTGCTACCTGGTCACTCGCTTTGCCGCCGGCCGGAAAGCCTTTGAACGGGCGCAGGACGTTTTCAAATTTGCCTTCCTTGCCGGCGTGGTCAGCCCCGCCGTCTGCGCGACTATCGGCGTCACCACCCTGGCATTGGCCGGATTCGCCGGTTGGACTATCTACGGCTCCATCTGGTCAACGTGGTGGCTCGGGGACGCAGTCGGCGCTGTGGTTGTCACTCCCTTACTGATCCTCTGGTGGGAGAATCCCCGCCCGCGTTGGACCCGTAAGCAGCTGATCGAGCTGGCTGTCTTATTCCTCGGACTTTTTTTCACCAGTTGGTTCGTCTTCGGCGGCCGTTTTCACGCCTCGCTGAAGAACTATCCTTTGGAATACCTTTGCACTCCTTTTTTGATTTGGGCGGCGTTCCGGTTTGGCCGCCGTAAGACGGCCACCGCCATTTTCTTGTTGGCGGCGATTGCCACTTGGGGCACGTCGCACGGGTTTGGCCCATTTGGAGGAGAGTCTCAAAACACTTCTCTGCTTCTCTTGCAAGCCTTCATTGGCATCATGGCCGTTACGGCCATGACGCTTGCCGCCGAATTTACCGAACACAAGCGTGCCGACGAATACGTGCGCCAATTGGCGGTCACCGATCCGCTCACCGGGCTTGCCAACTACCGGCGGCTTCTCGATGCTCTCGACTCGGAAATCAAGCGCTACGACCGCGCCGGGCGCCCCTTTGCCGTCGTGCTCCTCGATATGGACGGGCTCAAGATGATCAATGACACCTACGGTCATCTCGTGGGAACCGAAGCCATCTGCCGCCTGGCAAACATTCTTCGCATTCATTGCCGCGCCATGGACACCGCTGCGCGTTACGGAGGCGACGAATTCGTGCTGGTTCTCCCCGAAACGGAGTTCCCTGACGCCCTTCGTGTTGCCAATCGAATTGCCGAGCGCCTGAGCACCGATGGCGACGAGCCGCCCGTCACCGTCAGTACTGGCACAGCGGTCTACCCGCATGATGGCAAGACCATCGATGAGCTGCTCGCCGCCGCCGATCACGCCCTGTATCTCAAAAAAGGCTCCTCCAAAAAGAAATTGCACCAGCCGGCCTGACGCTATCTCCGATCTCATTTCGTGGTGCGCCGTGCATCCTCCCCAGCGCGTACTGCGAATGCGAAGGAGAAGATGGCGGAGCTGGGACTCCGCCCGCGCCCGGTGAGAACTAGGAGGCCTTTAGCTTCGGGGATGTCTTTTGCAACTGCGCGATCAGATCCTTCGCCACTGCTGGAGCCTGGACCTCCGATTCTTTTATGATCTGAGACGCAGTCACGGAATGTCCGTAGAGGTTGCGGTTGGCGTCATTGTCCGGGCGTAGCGTTGAGCCTTCGAGGGAGATTCCCGCGAACACCCCTCGTGCACGTGAGTAACTCAGAATCTCGGATCGCATATAGGCGTCCGTGTCCGCGGCCGCAGTGCGTCCTACTGGCCCCGCCGCGACCGATGCATCCGCGCCAAGCTTCACCTTGCTGTGCAAGAGGCTGTCCGCCCCGCGGTCGTTCATGACCAGAAGAACGAAGTCAATTGCTTCCCCGCCAACCTGCAAGCCGATGCTGCCGCCTTCCAGCGCATACATCGCCGGTGCACCCCACGGACCAGAAAAATCATTGCCCGTGCGGCAGACCATCGTCCCGCGTCCGTAACTCCCTCCCACAACGAACGCTGCTTTGAGCACCGATGGCATCACGATCACGCAGCGCGCCTTGTCCAGCAACTCCTGCGGAATGTTGTCGGGGACTTTGAGAATTTCCTTCAAGACCGTGTCGGCATTTCGTAGACGGTCCTGCTCCGCTTTTGCTTTGTCCGCCTCTTTTGCAAACGAGAGCGGAGCCAAGGCAAGCATCGCAATCATCACAACGGTCCATCGCTTCTTACTCTTCATGACGTTTCCCTCCCAAAATAAAACTACTTTCGATTTCAATACGGGAAATTTTTCTAATCCACTCCGTGCAATTCCGGACCCAAGAATTAGAGCAACGAGTCGGCCAAACGAGGAGTTAATGAATAACTGGAGCGGGCTCAGACAAATAGGGGCGGGGTTGTTTTTTCCTTAGAGGAGTACTGGGACCTGTAATTTTTTCGCAGTGACCGATTCTTCTCTGCGCTGCGGCCCCTGGACGTCTTCGAAATTCGCTTCATACTTCGCGCGGCATCATGCACTTTTTTTCGCGTTGGCGTACGCGGCCGCGCATAGGTCGCCCGTCCAATGGTCATTCCGCCCAGCCGCACTACCTCGAACCTGCCCTTCTCAAACGTCCGAGTCTCATCCGGCTGCTCGAATCGCTTCAGGATCACTTCCAGCATGGATTGCTCCTTCCCCTCTGCTCATTAGAGAGGTATCGGCCCGCTACGTTGCCATCCAAATTGGGCGCAATCATTCTTCACGAACTGCCTCGTCGACCCAGCGCCCGTTTTCCCGGCCCGCGGTATGCCAGCATCAGGAACCCGCCCATGATGGCCAGGTTTTTCCGAAAGTCCTTCTCCTCGATTGCCGCCATCATTTCGCTCGACGCCCAGTAGTTGTGGAACAACACCGTCACCGCGGTCGTGTACCAGAACATCACAAACGCCGCGATGCGCGCATGGTATCCGGTCACCAGGAAGGCGGACCCGCCAATTCAATCACCATCAGAATCGCCAGCAGCACCGGAATCAGCGGCAAGTGCCTCGTGCTCATGTACGCCATGTTCCCGGACCATCCAAATACCTTCCCAATCCCGCTGGTCGCGAAAATGTACGTCATCATCAACCGTCCGAGCAGCGGAACAACCGGGTGATCGAGAATCATCATGCCTTTCCGCAATACGCCCAACTTGGAAACCAACTATGTCGTGCGACGACATAGCGATCCGATAACATAGACGACCGCCATCGCCCGGCGTTAGCAAGACCGGTGCTGCCATCCGCATTGTTGTGGAGTCGCGGAAATTCTCGCCACGCGTCATGTTCCCTTTGCATCAAAGAAATGCCATGCCCTGCAAACCTCATCCCTGGGGCGCGCCGCCTTGGACGGTTGATTTCCGTCCCGCTCCGCGTGCTCTTCCGGATCTTGTAGATTTCGCCATTGTTGGCGGTGGCTTCACCGGCCTTTCCGCTGCGGCCTGGTTGCGTAGGTTTGCACCCGGGCGGTCCGTCCTTGTGCTGGAGTCTGCCTCGCTCGGTAACGGCGCCAGCGGCCGCACCGGGGGCATGGCGCTCGCAGAAACCGCGGCCGGCCCACTGCCCGGACTGGGCGACGTGCTTGCTGGCTACAAAAAAATTCTCCGCGCGTTCCGCATTGACTCGCGGTTGACGCTTCCTGGCGTCTGGGAGCTTTGCCGCTCCGCTCCGGCGACCAAAGGTTCCGGCTCTGCCGGAAAGCATTCACCGATCTGCTGGAACGATTCCGGCGAGCTGAAAGTCGTCCGCCGCGTGCCTGGCGGCACGGTAGACCCAGGCAAAGTGCTCGCTGGCCTGGCGCGCGCTGCGGAAAACGCCGGCGCCTGGATCGTCGAGCACGCCGAGGTTCGCGCGTTGGACTTCTTGAATCCGCTGCGCCTGCGCGTCCGCCGCAACCTCCGCGGCCGCAAGCATTCGAAAGAAATCCGCGCCGCGCAAGTCCTTCTCGCCACCAACGCCTTCTCCCTGGAATTGTCCGACCTGCGCACCGCTGCCGTGCCGAAACTCACTTTTGCGCTTGCCACTGCCCCGCTATCTGCCGCGCAACGCAAAGCCATCGGCCTCTCCTCGCGCCACCCGTTCTACACCATAGACTTTCCCTATTTGTGGGGACGCTTGCTCGAATCAAATGGCGTCATCTTTGGCGCCGGCCTAGTTCCCCCTTACGCTGGCCCGCCTTCTCGCTTTCCCATCGGTAATCGCTCGACCAAAAATGGCGCGCACGATCTGCGCCGCTACGATGTTCGCCGCGGCGAACCCGCCGCCCGTCTCCGCTGGCTCGAAAGCCGCGTCCGCCATTTGCACCCCGCCCTTGCCTCCGTGCGCATCACCCACCGTTGGGGCGGCCCGATTCTCCTCACCGATAAAATGCGCCCCATCTTCCGCCGCCATCCCCGCAGCAAACAGGTGATGCTCCTCGCCGGCTACAACGGCCACGGCGTGGCCCTCTCCGTGTACCTCGGCAAATGGGCCGCCCAAGCCCTCCTCGCCCGCCGTTCCCTCCCCCGCTGGCCCCTCCCCGGCTGACGTTGACATAGGCCTTCTCGCGGCACCGGGCCGAGCGGCGCAACTCTTCTTCCGTTTCCATCCTCTCCATCGGTATAAAATGGGCTTCCATAGTCCTACGGGCCCAAAACGAGAGAGCCAGAAACGAGACCAACCATGAGGAAAGCCCTTTTCGCACTCTTTTTATTGTTTAGTGCGCGCTCCTTGCTCGCGCAAGCGCCGCCGGAAGGAATCTGGCAGGGATATGACGGTGAGTGGCACCATGTGTCCAGCCAATTGCTCGCATTGGCCGAGGCCGTGCCCGAGGAGAAATTCGCCTGGCGTCCTGCACCCGGAGTGCGCTCCACCAGCGAAGTCTTCATGCACATCGCTCTCGCGAATTTCTACCTGCTCAGCGTGACGGGTCCCAAAATGCCGGCCGACATGAAAGAACGGATGGAGAAATCGGTCACCTCGAAAGCCGACGTCATCAACTGGCTGAAACGTTCCCTCGACGCCGTGAAGTCAGCCCACTTGGCGGTCACGCCAAAAGACCTCGAACGCAAGGTCCGCATTGCCGATCGCGACGCCACCGTGGACGGCATGTATCTGCGCATCATCGTTCATGCCAACGAGCACATGGGACAGCTCATCGCCTATGCCCGCATGACCGGCGTCGCTCCCCCTTGGTCCAAAAACCAGTAACCGCCACTCACGAGGCTAGAAACGAAAGCAAATGGCTTGCGTGGGGCCTTCCCCGCGCTCTTCGCAGCATCCCCGAAAACAGAAATAGTTTTTTCTGCACCATTTTGGTGCAGTACAAGTCCTTTAAATGCAACACCTCCGGGCACTTCCGTATGTGTTGCAAACAGGAACCAACTTATTTCCTTATCTCCAGGCCTCCCAGGCCTCCCAGGCCTCCTCAGCGCCTCGGCCCAGCACGGGCCACAATGGTAGAATCCCCGGTCGTTTCCTGAGGAGGAGCGTGATGAGCAAGAAGATTCGTACGTGGATGATTTCCGTATTGGCAGGAGTAGCACTGTTTTACGTGCAAGCCGCCGCGGCGCAGCAGGAGCCGGACTGGTCCAAGGTTCAAATCAAAACGACCAAGGTTTCCGGCAACATCTACATGCTGGAAGGCCAGGGCGGCAACATTGCCGCCTCAGTCGGCGAAGACGGCATCGTCATTGTGGACGACCAGTTCGCCCCGCTGGCGGAAAAAATCCAGGCCGCGCTGAAAGATTTGAAAATTACGGACAAGCCCGTGCGTTTCGTCATCAACACCCACTATCACGGAGACCACACCGGCGGGAACGTCCCGTTCAACAACGCAGGCTCAACGCTCATCGCTCAAGATAATGTGCGCAAGCGGCTCGAATCCGGCGGCACCGCGGGAAACGGCGGCTCGATCAAAATGGACGTGAAGTCTGCGACCAAGGCCGCACTTCCCATCATCACCTTTGATCACGACGTGACCGTGCACCTGAACGGAGAAGATATTCGCGCGCTGCATTTTCCCTCCGGCCACACCGACGGCGACTCCATCATCTTCTTTCCGAAAAACAATGTCGTGCACATGGGCGACGACTTCGTGCGCTACGGCTTCCCGTTCATTGACGTGGCCAGCGGCGGCAGCGTCCAGGGCATGATCGACGCCATGGAAAAAGCCACGACGCAATTGCCCGCGGACGTGAAAGTGATTCCCGGGCACGGCGCGCTGTCCAACCTCGACGATGTGCGCGCATTCACCAAAATGCTGAAGGAAACTTCCGCGGCAGTGCGGAAAGCCCTCGACGACCACAAGACGCTGGAGCAAATCAAGCAAGAAAAAATTCTCGCACCATGGGCGAAATGGAAAGGCGATTTCGTCAACGAAGATGCATTTATCGAGACGCTCTACAATTCGCTCACCGGCCATAAAGGAGAATTCGTAAAGCACAACTAGGCGGAATTGTGGAGGCGCCTTTACGGCCGCGCGTTAGGCGAGAAGAACCCGATGGGCAAATCGCGCGCCGTCCGCAAGCCGGCCGGGGCATCAAGAATCACAGGGATCGAATTCACGACCACCGAAGCCGTCGCAATGTCGCCATGCGAGCCGCCAGGAATGAGCAGGCTGATGTTCGGATGCCCCGTGAGCGAAATCGTATCCGCCGGATCTTTCGCGCCGACGTACATTTGCAGTTCGAGGTACACGAGTTCTTTGCCGTCTTTCGAGAGGCCGCGCGCGATCTGGTGCACGCCCGCCGCTTGCCCCGCTTGGACGGTGAGAAATTCGGTCTGCACGTGTTCGGTGGCGATTTTCGGTTCGATCGTTTCGGTAATTTGTTCGACGGGCAAATTCAAGCTGTCCGCCACCATCGCCACGGATTCCGGCAAGCCGACGTGCTTGATCACGCCTGCCTTCACCTGCGCGAGAAATTCTTCAACCGTCATTCCCGCGCCGATTTTTTTCTGCAGCGGCAGCCGCCGCTTCGAGGCGTCCACCACGCGCAGCGCTTTGGCGTGCTCGATGCGTTGCGAAACCGCCGCCAGCGTCACGACCAGCTTGTCCATCACGAAGCCCGGATTCACGCCCGTGCCGATCAGCGCCACACCCCATTCTTTCGCCGCACTATCCAGCTTCGCCGCGAGCTCCGGATGCGTACGGAAGGGATACGACAATTCTTCGCAAGTCGAAACAATGCAACACTCCGCTTCCAGGCACATCAGTAACTGGTCCATTACTTGCGCGAGCGAAGACGACGTCGAATGGATCACCACGTCCGCGTTTTGTTCCAATACTTCTTTCGCTTCTGCGGAAACTTTCACGCCCCACGGCGCGTCCTTCGCACCGGCCACTTCGCCAAGATCGCGCCCGGCCTTCGCCGGATCCGTATCGATCGCGCCGATGATTTCAATGGCCTGTTTTTCCCGCATCAGCCGCACGATGGATGCCCCGATGGGGCCGACACCATACTGGATGGCGCGAATTTTCTTTTTCACGTCGTTCTCCACTTTCAATTTGCGCCGCGTATAACGCGCATTTTGGCTTCAAAGGAAGCCTTACAATAATGGAATTCCCGCGCGCATTCAACGAAGAACCGCTCCGAGCGCTCACACAGTTTGCAGCTCGCGGTGGCGAAGCTGGAATTGTTGCTGGGGCAGAGCTTGCGCCGCATAATAGCTGGAGAGAACGCCAGCCGATTCCGGAGGAATGCGACATGCCAGCAAAAAAACTTTCCGAAGCCGAGATTAAAACGCTGCTCTCCAAGGCTAAGGGCTGGAGTCTTGTTAACGGCAAGCTCCACCGCGAGTTTACCTGCGATAATTTCGTCACTGCTTTCGGCAACATGACGCGCGTCGCGCTGGTGGCCGAAGCGATGAACCATCATCCGGAATGGTCCAACGTGTGGAACAAAGTGGTCATCGACCTGCATACTCACAGCGTGAAGGGAATCAGTGATTTTGACTTTGTGCTGGCGGATAAAATCAACGAAATCTTCGAGCCATTTCCGCCGCTGCGCCTTCCAGGCGGTGGAAAAGGCCAGTGATTTTTTCGGCGCCTGATGTGCTCCCATCGAAAACGATCATCCGATAATGAGCGCAGACCCCCAGCAGCAAAAGTCCAGCCGGAGCTGGATTCTTCTCGCAGCGCGCTGGGCGGCGGCGCTGCTGATTCTTGGAATTCTTTTCTATCTGCTGCCGGTGGCCCCGCTCCGCAACGCCTTGTCGCGCGTTCCTCTGACACGATTTATTGCCGTGCTGCTGATATATCTGGTGGCCCTGACCGGCGGGATCACCAAGTGGCACACCGTCGTGAATTCCGCGGGCGCGCAACTTAGCTTTGCAGCCAGCGCGCAGTGCTACACCAGCGGGCTATTCGGCGCGCTCTTTCTGCCATCGATTATCGGCGGCGACGTCGCGCGCCTCGCCGTCGGCATTTCGCGCAGTCCGCATCCGGCCGCGGTGATCACGGGAAACGTGGCCGACCGCTTTCTCGATGTGGCCGCTCAGCTCACGCTCGTCTCGCTGGGCCTGATGCTGCTTCCGGGTTCCTTGCCCGTTCCCCTGCAGGAGCCGGCGAATCGCGTGCTCCTTGCCGGGGTTCTGGCCGCAGCGATTCTTTTCGGTCTTATAGTGGCATTGCGCCGGCCGCTCTTGCGCAGCCGCTCCATTCGTTTCCGGCGCAGGCTCGCGCAACTTCGTCACGCGATCCGCGCGGTCTCGCGCCGTCCTTACCGGCTGCTTTTTGGCTGGTTGCTGGGGACTTCCATACAGGGCACGTATGTTTTGCTCACCGCTCTCCTGGGCATCACTTGTGGACTCAATCTCCCGCTGCGTGTGTGGCTCTTCGCGTGGCCATTGGCCAAAATCGCTGCGGTTATGCCCATCACGCAAGGTGGCATTGGCGTTCGCGAAGCGGCACTCGTGGTGCTGCTCGTGCCGTTTGGCGCGCCGGCGTCGCAAGTTCTGGCAACGGGAATCGTTTGGGAGGGGGTGATCATCACCGCAGGTCTTCTCGCGGGACTAACGGCGTTTCTCTTGCGGTATTCGCAATCTCGCCCCCAGGGCACTTAGCTTTTCCGTCACTCCCAACGAAGTTTGCTTCATCATGCCCAAACTTGGTGGTCCGGCCGTGGCGTCGAGGCTCACGATTTTGTTCCCTGGTCTGCCCATTCTCTTTACCAGCGGTTTATTCGCAGGATTCGGAAAACGTTTCGCCCGGCGCCCACCACCTGTAAAAACCATACCGCCCCACGACACTCGGCCGCGTTGTGCGCGAAATTCTTGACCAGGTGAAAAAGCGAAAGGCATCGAGCTAAACCAAGGGCTCGAAACGACATTGAGTAAACAGCGCCGTCATTTCCGATCCCGCGTGAAGCAGGGGAGGGTCGCGCTTTTCCCATCGATTTGTCCCTTTTTTTACCGTTGACACTTGCGTTCCGTGGTGCTACAAACCGCTGAAAGACAAGCTCTTTGGTGGTGAGTCTCCTAACGAATTGCCGAGCGCAGTGCGCGAGTGAGGCTGCAGACCTGCCTGGCAGGGCAGGTCTGCTGAGCTGCCGAGGATCTTGTCATGCAACACCCCACCCACCCCGGGAGGTGAGAACGAACCTGTTTTCACCTCCTTTTTATTTACCCGGACCTTGACGGGTCTGGTTCCCAAATGCAACTGAGTGTGCTTTCGACGGTTCTTGGCCTCGCGGCGGCCCGCCTACTCGGATTCCTTGCTTCCTCTAACTCCAATATTTTCAACCGGTTTTTCACCCAACGCCTTGTGAGCTAAGATGGTCCGAGTAATTTTTTATCAAAAATGACCGCCTCGGCGCCTCCGCTCCTTTTCCTGGAACACGTGACAGTCCTGCGCGGCACGCGGGAACAGCGGCCCGCCCTCGACGACGTCACATTGCAAGTCGGGGCCGGCGAACACCTTTGTATTCTTGGGCCCAACGGCTGCGGCAAGTCCACGCTGATCAAGACCATTACCCGGGAGTGTTATCCACTCGCGCGGGAAGGGTCCTCCATTTCCATACTGGGGCGCGAGAGGTGGAATGTTCTTGAGCTGCGCTCGCTTCTTGGCATTGTTTCGCCGGACCTGCTGGCTTCGTGCACCGCGGACGCCACCGGACGCGACGTGGTGCTATCTGGCTTCTTCAGCAGCACGCGCATCTTTCCGCATCATCAACCCGATCCCGGGCATCTTGCTCGCGCCAACGAAACGCTTTCGCGGCTTGGCATCGCGCATCTGGCCGATCGTCCGGTTGTAGAGATGTCCTCCGGCGAAGCCAAGCGGACGCTGATTGCACGGGCGCTGGTGCACGAGCCAAGAACTTTGTTATTTGATGAGCCGAGCAACGCGCTAGATATCGGCGCGCAGATAGAGCTTCGTGACACCATGAGAAAGCTGGCGCGGTCCGGCATCGGCATCTTGCTGGTCACGCATCATGTTTCAGAAATTATTCCGGAGATCGAGCGCGTCGTTCTCTTGCGCGAAGGGCGCATCCTCGCTGATGGACGAAAATCTTCCATCCTGACCGCGGAACATCTTTCGAATCTGTTTGGCGTCACGGTGCGGCTAGGCCAGAACGACGGCTATTTTCATCTCTCTTGAGAGGGAACGAAGCCAGTCTCGCCAAGCGAGCGAATCGATTTGTTCTTGCAGTGCGATGCCGGTTCAGCCCGCTTGCGCCAGCCCGTACAGAAGCTCGACGAACGAGCGAACGGCGCCATCCATGCCCTGGACCTTGCGATTTTTCGATTCGATGACGAAATACTCGTCGGGAGCGTGCGCGCCGCTTCCGTGACCGAGGCCAAACGGGCCCGCCGCCAGGTGGAGCGGCTCGCCGGTGAATACGTAGCCGGGCCACGAGCCCGCGCTGCGCGGAAGAATGACCGGATCGATCCCGCCCTTGCGATACACTTCGGTCTCAACGTGGATGAGCGCGGCGTCGGCGGGAGTGCTATTGGGATCGTATCCGCCGGTCATGCGGACTTCGATGTCGCCGAAGCCTTTTTTCGCAAGATGAGCCTTGAGCGCGGCGAGCGCTTCGGCGGCGGTCATGTCCGGAACGAGGCGCAGGTCGAGCTTGGCCACGGCTTTTCCGGGAAGAATGGTTTTTCCGCCGGGTCCGGTGTAGCCGCCGACGAGGCCTTCGATGTTCACGGTGGGCCGCGACATCAAGAGTTCCAGGGCTTCGCGCCAGCTCACGTCGTGAACCCAGTGCTCCACGCCAAGAAGTTTTTTCGCTTCTGTCTCGCTTAAGCGGCGCGCTGCTTCCGCGATCATTTTCTTCTCGGCTTCGGAAATCGGGCGGGCTTTATCGGCAAAGCCTTCGATGGCGGGATCGTTGCCGTCGGGCGAGACGAGAGTCGCGAGCGCTTCGACGAGATGCCACGCGGGGCTGTCCAGCCGTGCTTTGTTGCTGGAGTGCACGTCCTTGCGCGGGCCGCGGCCCCAGCGTTCGCCGCTGGAAACCAGTTCGCACTCGATGACGCCCTTTGCGCCCAGCGTCATGGTGACTTCGCCGTCCAGACCTTGCGAGGCGCTGGGCATGAAAATTCCAAGGCAGTTTTTCAAAGCCGCCATTACCTCCGGCCGGCGCACAATTTGCGGAAAGTGCGGTGAACCGATTTCCTCTTCTCCTTCGGCCACGAACACCAAATTTACGGGGAGCTTCTTGCCGGCGCCGTGAATTGCGTGCAGCGCGGCGAGGAACGACGCTTCCGGACCTTTCTGATTTACGGCGCCGCGGCCCATGACGACTTTTCCGAGGCCAGGTTTATCAACGAGAGCCGCTTCGAATGGTGGCGAAGACCATTCGGCGGGATCTGCCTGCTTCACGTCATACATGTAGTAAAGACCGAGGGTGCGCGGAGCGCCGGCATCCAGCGTGGCGAAGATGCCGGGCTGGCCGTCGGTGGGGACTTTGACCGCTTGCTGGAATCCTGCTTCGCGCAGCATGCGCATGGTCAGCTCGCAGCCCTCGTTCATGCCGCGGTTTTCGGCGGCGATGGACGGCTGGCGGATCCAGTCCTGCAGACGCTTCACGGATTCGTCGTGACGCTTTTCGATTTCCGCGTGAATCGCGTCGAGATCGCTGGGATGCGCGCGCGCCCAGCGAGGCATCGCAAGGGCCGCGGCGGCAGCGGCGGTGCCTTGGAGGAAAGCGCGGCGGTCCGTTGGTGAAGACAATCCGGCGGAAGGCGTTTCGTTAATCGTGTGCGCGCTTTTTTCCTCGGCGCGATTATTTGCCTGATCGTCCTTGTCGCCCCCGAAATGAAAAGAACTTGCCATCAATGCCTCCTGTTGCGCGTTAAGTGGAATGGAAAATGACTCACTGTGCGGCCGTTGCAACGCGGGAGACTACACCATCTGGATTTAGTCGGCAATGGCGGAGGCAGCGGGCTGCTGGCGGCCATGCGGCAGACGGTAATGAATTTCGTATCCGTAGCGATTGACGAAGCGCGCGATAGTGCCGTTTGGTCCAACCGCCCACGCGGTCCAGATGTCTAGGAGAGCCATGGCGTTGAGATTCAGCGAATCCGTGCGCTTCCAGTGGACGCCGAAATCACCGCTGATGTCTTCGCCGTTTGGTCCGACGGCCACCCACCGCCCATCATCGATGTGAGCCACCGCGGAGTGGTAGCCGCCGGGTTGCTGTGCAGCGAGTTGCCACGTCTTGCCCCCGTCGAGGGAATAAGCGGCAACGCCGGACGCACGCTTGGTCTCCTGATAATCGCCCCCGACAGCAACGATAGTCTTATCGTCCGCGCGAGCGATGGAGAAGATTCCAGAGGAGGCGTTGCCGTGGGCGATGGGTGTTTCCACGACGCTCCAGGTGCGCCCCGAGTCAGAGGAGTGGAAGACGCGGGCGGCCGGGCCGCCGGTGCCAAAAAAAATGTCGGCGCCGGAGAGCGCTACGCAAGTATTGCTGGCGGCAAACGCTCCCTCGCTGGGCAGCGCGGCGGGCATGTTGCCGCTGGAGAGCGGATTCCAGTGCTGGCCGTCCGTTGTCTTCAGTAAAAGGAATTTGCCATCAATGGGGTCGCTGAGCGCAAGACAGTGCGTTTCAGAGAGGCAGGCGATGGAGTCCAGAAAGAATTCCTTGCGTTTGTCGGTGTATTGCAGGTTCCAGGTTTCGCCACCGTCGGTTGTTTTGTAGATGCGCGATTTTTCGCCTTCGCCGCTGGACATGACGTAGGCAGTGGAAGCCTTGAACGCCACGATGCCGCGAAAGTCGAGCGCGTCTCCGCCCGCCACGTGCAGGCGCTTCCACGTCGTGCCCTCGTCGAGGGATTTCAGAATCACGCCGTTCGAACCGGACGCCCAAACAACCGGCGCAGGTACGCCTTTTGCGTCTAGCGTATAGGCCGGGCTCACGCCGCGCAGATTGGTGTCGAGTCCGCTCGTCTGAACCTTCCACCACTGAGCCTCGGCAGGGATGGTGACGAGCATCAGGAGCAAGAGTGTGCGCATAGCGCGCATTTTAGCAGGGGGCGGTACTTTCCTGAACGAAGTGCGCTCCATCTCCGGAGTTCCCTGTTTTTGCTCGGAAGACTTGCCAATCCAGCACTGTGCCAACGGCCATTGCTAACTCCCGCATGACGGCGAGTCCTAAACGAAACATTTGTTTCCGGCACTCCGCTGGCTTAGACTTTCGCGGGCTTCCTAGCAGGGAGGGAATCATGCAAACCACGAGAAGAACTTTTCTGGGCGCCATCGGAGCGACCGCCGCGCTGGGAGTGGCCGGCGGCGCAAGAATCCCGGAAGCGCTGGCCGCCGAGCCACGCACGGCAAATGTTCCCGTCGCATCGGGCGAAAGAGTCTTGTTCTGGGTTGCGGCCTCGACGCCTTGTGACAAGAATCTGAAATTCGATGAAGAACTGTACAAAGACCTGCTCGCCTACTTGAAATCCGGGGGCGCCGATGGCGTAGTCGTCCTCGGAACGACCGGCGAATTCCCCTCGTTCTCGGTGGCCGAACGAATGAAAGTCGCGGAGACCGCCTTCAAGCACAGAAACGGCTTGAACATTATCGTATCCCCGGGTACCGCGAATTTTCCCGAGACGCTGGAGCTCTCTCAACACGCGGAAGCCAATGGCGCGGACGGCCTGCTGGTGGTGCCGCCGTTTTATTACAAGCACCCGCGGCTGGATGGATTGGCGAAATATTTTTCGATGCTTTTCGAGCAAGTAAAAATTCCCATCAATCTCTACCACATTCCGTTTGCCACGGGCGTGCCCATCAGCCACGAACTGCTGCAGGCCATGGAAAAATATCCGAACCTTGCGGGGATCAAGGATTCCGCAAGCGATTCCACGGTCTATCAGCAATTCGTCGCGGAGTTCCCGAAGCTGAACATGCGTACCGGCACAACGGAGAATCTGCAGTACGCGCTGGACCACAACATGGGCGCTATCCTCGCCGAAGGCAACAACTTCACGAAACAGATCGCCTCTGTATTCGCCGCGAAGCGCGCCGGCAAGGACCTCAGCGAATCCATCGCCAAGCTGGAAGCCGCGATGAAACTGCTGCGCGAGGGCGGCGTCGATGAATATGGGCCCATGAAGTACGCTCTCAGTTTGCAAATGGGGACGCGGCAGTTTTATCAGCGGCCGCCGAACTCCGACGTGACGGACGGACAAAAAGCAAAAATCAAGCAGGCGGTGGAACAAATCAAGCAGATGGGATAAGCGGAGAGTGACACCCCGGAGAACTCAACGGAGGAGCGAAGATGCGCGAGAAGAATCCAAAGCGGCTGCACGCTTTGTTACTTTTATTTTTTGCCGGATTCTTGTGCTGGCCTGCGGCTGCACCCGCCCAATTCCGCCCGAAGGACACGGAATGGCCGTCCTACGCCGCCGATCTTGCGGGGACTCGATACCGGCGGCTCGACCAAATCAACGCCTCCAACTTCAGCGACCTGGAAATCGCCTGGCGCATCAAGACGGACAACTTCGGTGACCGGCCGGAGTACAAGCTCGAAGGTACGCCGCTCATGGTGAACGGCGTTTTGTACGCGACAGCGGGGTCGCGGCGCGCAGTCATTGCGCTGGACCCGGCCACCGGAGAATTGCTCTGGATCCACGGCGAGCATGAGGGAAAACGCGGCGGGGCCGCTCCCCGGCAGCTTTCCGGCCGCGGGCTGGCTTATTGGTCCGACGGCAAAGAAGAGCGAATCCTCTATGTGACGCCGGGGTTTCGGCTCATTTGCCTGGATGCGAAGACGGGCGTTCGAATTCCTTCCTTTGGAAACACTGGCGAAGTAGATCTGAAGCTGGATGACGATCAGGACATTTTCCCGGATTTGATTACCGGCGAAATCGGCATCCAGTCCGCGCCGGTGGTGGCGAAGGACACGGTGATTATCGGCGCGGCCTTCCGCGAAGGCATGACGCCGAGGAGTATGCGCAACAATAAGGGATACGTGCGTGGATTCGACGTTCGAAGCGGCAAGCGGCTCTGGATTTTCCATACCATCCCGAAGCAGGGCGAGTTTGGCTACGACACCTGGGAAAAGGGTTCGGCGGAATATACGGGTAACACCGGTGTGTGGACGCAAATCACCGTGGACGAGCAACTTGGCCTTGTCTATCTGCCTGTGGAATCACCGACCAGCGATTTTTACGGCGGGCACCGGCCGGGCAATAATTTGTTCGGCGAGACGCTGGTTTGCGTGGATTTGAAAACCGGTGAGCTCAAGTGGCACTTTCAATTGGTGCACCACCCGCTGTGGGACATGGATATTTCCTCCGCGCCCATTCTTGCGGACATCACAGTCGCTGGGAAAACCGTCAAAGCCGTGGCCCAGCCGTCGAAGCAAGGATTTCTTTACGTCTTCGATCGCGTGACCGGCAAGCCGATCTGGCCGATTCCTGAGCGGCCGGTCGAAGTCGGCAACGTACCGGGCGAGTGGTATTCGCCCACGCAGCCCATTCCGACGAAACCTGCGGCCTACAGCCGCAATGGCGTTTCCATCGACGACTTGATCGACTTCACGCCGGCACTTCGCGAACGGGCAAAAGAGATTGCCTCAAAGTTTCACCTCGGGCCGGTCTACACTCCTCCAGCCGTGAGCAAACTGGGAGGTCCGCTCGGCACGCTCACGATGGGGACTGCCTCCGGCGGTACGAACTGGCCCGGCGGCTCGTACGATCCCGAAACCCACAACGTTTATGTCTATGCCTGCAATTCCTGCATCGAGCCCATCGGGCTGGTGCCGGCTCCCAAGGAAGTATCGGATCTGAACTACGTCGCGGGAACCGCGGGGAAAGAAGTGGAGATTCTGCACGGACCGGGAGAAAACGCCGGGGCCGATTCTCCGAAGCCGCCCCAAAAACGGCCTGGCAGCGGATATGTTCCGATGAATATCGATGGTCTGCCTTTGGTTAAGCCGCCGTACGGCACCATCACGGCCATTAATCTGGATAAGGGCGATTTTGTGTGGCAGATCGCGCACGGCGAGACACCCGATGTGGTGCGGAATTCCGAAATCCTTAAAGGCGTGAACATTCCGCGCACCGGGCAGGAGACGTACAACATCGGCACGCTGGTGACCAAGACGCTGGTCATCGCTGGCGAAGGGCATGTGACGACAACGGCGGATCATCCGCGCGGCGCGATGTTGCGCGCCTACGATAAGGCCACCGGCAAAGAGGTCGGCGCAGTTTACATGCCGGCTCCGCAGACCGGATCGCCGATGACCTACATGGTGAACGGAAAACAGTACATCGTTGTTGCCGTCAGCGGAGGGCCTTACTCGGGCGAGTACATTGCCTACACGCTGCCATCGACGGGGGAATGAACGCACCGTCACGCGGATGTTCCATCCGGCAGAAAAGCGCTGACGACTTTGGAGATGAGAAACGTAGCGGCAATAGTGGGTCTACTGGTGATCACTTCGCCGCTTTGCCTGCTTCGGGCACAAACGCCAGCGGCGGAGTCGCGCACTGTGTGGGACGGCGTCTACACCGAGGACCAGGCCAAGCGCGGGGAACCGATTTATCGCAAGGAATGCGCGGCTTGCCACGGCGACATGCTCACCGGTGGTGAATCCGCGCCACCGCTGACAGGCGGGGCATTCCTCGCGAATTGGAACGGCCTCACGATGGGTGACTTGTTCGACAGAATCCGCAAGACCATGCCGCAGAGCGCCCCGGGCCGACTCACCCGGCAACAAGACGCGGATATTCTGGCCTTCATGCTGAGCGTCAACAAGTTTCCGGCCGGGAAAACGGAACTCTACCGGCAGTTGGAGATGCTCAAGGAGATTCGATTCGAAGCGACGAAACCGGCGCCTAGGAAATAGCGAGAATGAAAATTTGGTTTCGAACGCATCAACACAAACTCGATTTTCGAGATTTCACGCATGGAGGATTGCTTTATGAAAAAAATGCTTCCCGTACTCTTAATTGGCGCGGCACTTCTCGGCTACACGGCCGGCTACGCTTCAAAATCTTCTCCGCAACCCATTCTCAGCGGCCATTTCGACGATCTTTCGATGATTCCTAGCGCCAATGCCCAGGACAACAAGAACGAAGTCATGCCCTTCGGCTTCAATTCTCCCAAAGAACCACCTCTCGCGCCCGATGCTCCGCCCGTCACGTACTGGAACATTGACGACATTCGCAAAGCGCACACCTTCATGGCCGAGAGAGCCGCCAAAATGGTCAAAGAAGCCGGCAGCGGAAGTTCCCAGTCGTTTGGCGGCGGGCCGGTGCACGTCCAGACGCGCAACTTCAGCATGTTTATGCTCTACCGCATGTTTCGCGACAAGCCCGTCCTCAGCTTGACCAAAGTCGACAGCGTTCTTGATGACGCGGAGCAGCACGCCGGTGCCTACGATTTCTATATTTTCACCGGTGGCACGGGCGAAATGATCCTCGGCGGAAAAATCGCCAATCGCCAGAATCTTAAGGATAAGGACGGGGTCATTCCAGGGGAGTACCGCGGCCAGCCGGTCGTCGGTGGGCAAACCTACAAAGTGAAAGCCGGCGATTGGCTGCTGATTCCGCCTGACACGCCGCACCAGCCCAAGCCGGATCCCGGCGGCTTCAGCTACTTCATCATGAAAATTAACGTTGGCGTTTATCCCTGGAGCCTAATTCGCTAGTCAAGTGCAGCAAGAGGACCACGCGGCGCGCCGGGCTCAGCGCAGCTCGCTGGACTCGACGCCTTTCTTGCGGGCTTCATCGAGGAGTGCGTCGATTTTGGACTCGAGATCTTTCTTCTTCCCCTGCAAGGCCCGCATTTGCACTTCGATGGGCTCGCGCTCGTAGCTTTTGTTGAGTTTAATGCCGCTCGCGGACGTCGAGGGTTCGCCCTCGCGGAAGTTCTTCAGATCAACGAGCTGTTTGTCGATGTCGGCGATCTCTCCTTGCAGCTTGTCGAGCTGCTTCTGAACCGATGCGAGGTATTGCGCGTTTGCGGGCTTGGAGGATGCTGGTTTCGGCTTGCTCTTGGGGTCGCCGACAACGGAGACGGCGCCATTCGCGCCGGAGAGGTTTTCGTTGGTCCAGACTTTTTTTGGTTTCTTCGTCTCGGCAGGCGGTGTGGAATCCTGGGATGTGGCCGGCGGAGCAGGGGCACTGCGGTCCTGAGATTGCGCGGCAGCGGAGAAGGCCGCGAAAAGCGTCAAGATCATTGCGAATGAGAGCGAACGGGGCATGCAGCCTCCAGCCTCTCAACGTCGAGGACCCTATCGTCTTAACCCATTCTAGGAGGAATAGTTTCACCGATCGGCAGCGTCTGCGCGCGGCTTGTCCGACTCGGCAAGCCCGAGTTCCTGGCGAATGGCTGCAAGGGCTTCCTTGGGTGGGCCGATGTAGCGGTAGTTTGAATAAAAGGTGCGCTCGTGGACGGAGAAGCTCGAAAACAATTTGCGGCCGTCGAAATCGTATTGCGAAAAGCTTGCGAGCCACAGCCCAGGCTGAAATTCGTAGCGCTCCTGCATGAAGTGGCTGCCCTTGTAGATTTTTCCCAGAAACAGGCCGACGGAAATGTCCTCGTTGACGTTGCCTTCGACGCGAGCAAGTTCGCCGGAGGCTTCGTCGACCCACACCAAGCCACGCACCTTGGGGAAGATGGCGCTGAACCGTGAGGTGGGTTTGAAGGCAGGGTTGGGCTCCATTTTGTATTTGGAAAGCACGCGGTCGCCGCGCGGCTCGTAGGCGGCAAAAGTGAACAGGAATGCATTGTGCGTGGCGTCGATGAGGTCGTTTCGATCTTTCTTTTTCTTTGCATATTTTTCCAGAGCGTCGCGCTGAGATCCGGCGTCGTTGACGAGCAGCGTCAGTGCGCGCGCCAGGCTCTCGAGATCGGCGCGATAAGCGGCGGAATCCTTGGGCTTGCCATCGTCGCCGACGGGAATCCGGAACATGCCCGTTCCCGAAGGAACGACGCGCAAGATTTTTATCGCCGGGGGAGCGGGATCGCTGGGATTCTTGCGGGTCTCGACGCGTTCGACGCGCTCGTACAAGTCGAGGGCGGCCTCGCCTTTCTTCTGGTTGGCGACAACGCGGTTGAAGAAATCCGGTCTCGCCGGCCCGATCGCGGGCGTGGAATCCGGTACGATGGATTGCGCGGCGGAGTCAGCGACGAGAGCCAAAGACAGCAGCGCGACGGAAATGAAAGCACCTTTGAGCATGAGGCGAAGTGGCGAGAGAGCCGCCAATGTCCACTCTGATTTGATTCGCATTGGTACACAATTGTTGTACACCGCCGGAACGCCGGAATGTACTTGTGGATGTGAATGTATAACTAACGGATCGCTCGATCCGCCCGGGTCCTACGGCTTCGGTTTTTCCGCAGGCTTTTACTGTTGCTGCTGCGCCTTTTCCGTCCAGGGCGGCACGATCCCGTTCATGCGCGCGTAGGCGATGGATTGGCCGAGGTGCTCGCCAAAATGTCCCGTGATTATGAGGAAGGATCCGCGCAGGGTGGTCTGACGGTTGAACATTTTTTGCGGCTTGCCGGCATCGCTGAGGGCGGTGATGGCCTTGAAATCGAAGCCAGCTGGTGGGGCGGTACCCAGTGCCCCGGCAATGCCATAATTTGCCGCGGGAATGTGGGTGAAGACTTCGCCTGCCGAGCGAACGCCCCCAGCGGGACGCCAAGTGTAGTTCTCCACAGGCATGGCTTCGGCAAGGCGCATGTTGCGCTGCTGGTAGTAGGCGATCTCATCTAGGAATTCGGCGCGAAGACCGGCTGTTGGAGTTGCCGATGCCATGACAGGGGCCTTATGGTCGGGGCTATCCTCGGGCCGGCTAGAAGGCATGAAGTCCATGGGAATACTGTAAGTCAAAGAAAATAAACATACTTACGACGCATTGGTTCCACCTTGCGATGCTGGGTCTCGCCTCGCGGGCTTGGCGCGCCATCTTCTTCCCCGACGGGCTGTACAAGGCGGTACAATGGACCGAGCGACCACTGAACCGTTGAGATTAGACCGGACCGGGCGTTAGGGTACGCAGTAAACGCTGATAGCAAAGCGCTGTTCCACACGTCTATATACCAAGGAACGAATCGACGATCTCATTCGTCTTAGGTCGAGAAGGTTGGAGGTCTGTTTGGGTGTAATTCCCATTGGCAGGGTAGGCGCAATCCCACGCATGGTACCGCGCGGTCTGGATATCGCGGGAAAGCTGGGTCGATTTCGGAGCGCTGCGGTCACCATGGGCGAGACTTTTCGCCTGGCGCTGGACTCGTTGCGAGCGCACAAGCTGCGGAGCTTTCTGACCCTGCTGGGCGTCATCCTGGCGGTAACCACGCTGGTGGCGGTAATGAGCGTGGTCGCGGGGCTCAACTTCTATGTAGCCGACCGCATCGCGAATCTCGGGGCCAACGTGTTCGTTGTGGACCGCTTCGGGATCATCACCAGCGAGGACGCCTGGGTAAAGGCTCAGAAGCGGCCGCTGCTGACGATGGAGGAATTCAACCGGCTGCGCGAGACCATGAGGACCGCAAACGCCATCGCGGCGATCGAAGGCACGACGATGGACGTGCGCAGCGGGAACCAGCTCTTGGAGAACACCAACGTTCTGGGCGTGACGCCGAATTACCCTGAAGTGAGGAACATGAATCTCGCCGCCGGCAGGATGATCAGCGGTGCAGACGAGACGCATCGCTCACCGGTGTGTTACATCGGGGCCGACGTGGCCAAGAAGTTCTTCTTCAACGTGGACCCCATTGGAAAGACGATCCGCGTGGGCGCGCACAGTTACGAAGTAATTGGCGTGGCCGCGGCGATCGGGAGCGCTTTCGGCCAGTCGCAGGACAATTACATGTTGATTCCCCTGGGGACGTTCTACAAGGAATGGCACACGCAGCGGGATTCGATGACTCTGTTCATACAAGCGCGAAACACGGAAATGATGGCTGCCTCCGAAGATGAGGCGCGGATGTTCCTGCGCGCCGCCCGGCATCTGCCGTGGGAGGCTGAAGACAATTTCGGAATTTTGGGCTCGGATTCGATCATGAGTTTGTGGAAAGAGATCACTGGAAACCTGGAAGCCGTGGTGGTCGGATTGACCTCTATTTTCCTTGTGGTAGGTGGCATCGTGATCATGAACATTATGCTGGCGAGTGTGACGGAGCGGACCAGAGAGATTGGATTGAGGAGGTCGCTGGGAGCCAGGAGGAAGCACATCGTATTGCAATTCATAACCGAGTCAGCAATGCTTGCCGCGCTCGGAGGAATAATGGGCTTAGGACTTGCCTATGCGGCAGTTGCCGTCGTGCGGGCGCTAACGCCAATCCCGGTGCGGACCCCACTGAGCGCAGTCATCATTGCGCTGGCTCTTTCGACTGGAGTGGGCCTGTTCTTTGGGATTTATCCGGCGACGCGGGCAGCGAAACTCGATCCCATAGAAGCTCTGCGGTCAGACGGCTGAGGAACAGCAATGGCCCAACAGCATGGCGAAAATCTGAAGCAGGCGATGGACACCCTGCGGGCGCACAAGATGCGCAGCGGGCTGACGGTATTCGGCGTGGTGCTGGGCGTGAGCGTGATCATGCTCGTGGCGGCGCTGATCACCGGCTTCGATGTGCAGATTCAGGAAAACATCAAACAGTTCGGCGCGGACACCGCGTTTATTTCGCGGTGGGATCAAGGCCCGCACGGTGGTGGCCGAAGGCCGAAGGATGAGCGCGAGCGGAAGCCGCTGACACTGGAGGACGCAGAAGCGATTAAAGCGGGATGTCCAGCGGTGAAGAACCTTACGACGTTCATCATCTGGTGGGAGCAGCCGCACACCATCCGCACTAAAGCGGGGAGCGTGAGCGCCATCGATTTTCGCGGCGTGCAGGCGAATTTCGGGCAAGTCTATGCGAACGCCGCAACCCTGGCAGGACGGTTCATCAGCGAAGGGGATGATCTGCATCGCGAGAAAGTGGTGATGCTCGGGGAGAACGTGGCGCCGGTGCTCTTTCCGGAAGGGAGCCCGATCGGGAAAGACGTAATGATCGACGGGTCGGACTTTCAAGTGATCGGCGTGGTGGAAAAACCGAAGGGCGGATTCGGGATGGGTGATGAGGACCGCCGTGTGCTGATTCCCTATAACACGTTTCACAAGATTTACCCCGGCGCGTACGAAAACATGTTCCGCGTTCAAGCGTATCCGAAAATGCTGGACCAGTTGGTGGACCAGACGACCGAGGTACTGCGGAGGAGACGGAACGTTGCCTACAACGCGAAGGACAGTTTCTCGATTCAGACGGCGGAGCAACAGGTCGAGGAGTTCCACGGCATCATGCTCATGACTTACGTTGCAACGATTGTGCTGAGCGGCATCGGGCTGCTCATCGGCGGCGTGGGCGTGATGAACATCATGCTGGTGAGCGTCACGGAGCGGACGCGCGAGATCGGCATCCGCAAAGCGATTGGCGCGAAGAGCGGGGATATCACCTGGCAGTTTCTGCTCGAAGCGATGACCCTGACGGGGGCGGGCGGGATGATCGCGCTGATCCTGGTCAATGGTTTGGTGCTGCTGATCCGAGTTGGTTTGAAGTGGCCGGGAAGCGTGCCGGTGTGGGCGGCGGCCACGGGAATCGTGGTCAGCGTAGGCGTGGGGCTGGTTTTTGGCGTGTGGCCGGCAATGAAAGCCGCGAAGCTCGATCCCGTCGAAGCGCTGCGCTACGAATAGCGCGGCGAACGCTCTTCTTATCTCATCCCAAGCATTTTCAAGCAGAAATTATTTCATCAGAGCAGAAGCTTTTGCAGTTGCGACGGCGCGTTCGGGAGCCGGCATGGATGCGGCGGGCCAGGTGACATCCAGAGCCAACTCGTGGCGGACGAGCAGCTTGGAATGGCGATTTACATGGACGGCCAGCGTGTTTGCCAGGTCAGATCGAATTTCCGCCAGACCTTCCTTTTCCAGGCGGAGACTCTTATCCGGCTTGTAAAGGGCCACCCGCAATTGATGCGATCCGGCGGGAAGCGCGTGCTCGAAATGGATTGGTTCGCCCGGCGAGGTGGTCACCAGGTTTGTGGAGAAAAGTAATTCGCGATCCGCAAAGATGGCCAGCGCGCCTTCGTTGACAGTCGAAATAATTTCGATGTGAAGGGTGGAAGCGGGAGCAGCCTGGACCGCCGATTCAGACGCAAGAGACGGAGAGGCAATAAAATTAGGAGACGAAATCCCTTGAGAGTCTCGTGAATCACTGGGCTGCTTCGCTGAAGCGGCAGCAAGCTTAGCCAGGCGAACGACGCTCCGGTTCAGGCGTTCTTGCGCCACCTGCGGAAGGGGCTTAACTTCGATGCCCTGCTGCGGGGCTTCGATCCCAGTTTGCAAGGTGTGGGTGAAGGCTTCGGAGGGCACTCGCGGCGGGAGAAAATGGATTGCCGGAGCAGGGGGAACGAGGAAACGAGCGCGGAAAGGACGGGAAACCTGAACGGAGGCAGCGATAATCAAACAGGCGGCTGCGGTGATCCAAACATCTTGCTGTCCGACCGGCTGCGTCCACCAAATAGGCTTCCTGGTCTTGGGCGCCGCGGATGGAGGGCGCGAACGCGCTAGAGGATAAAGAGCGGAAGCGAGTTCGTCGCAGGAAGCAAAACGATCTTTAGGGTTTTTTGCCAGGCACCGCGCGATGATGAGGTCGAGCGCTTGCGGCAACGCTGGATTGTGCCGTGAAGGAGGCCCAGGGTCGGCATTCAGAATCTGGGCGCAGACGGCGCCGAGAGAACTGCCATCGAAGGGCTTCAAACCGGTCAACATCTGATAGAGAACAATTCCGAGAGCAAACTGATCCGAGCGCGGATCTTGAGGCTCACCCTGAATCTGTTCGGGCGCCAAGTATGCCGGGGTACCCATGAGCAGGCCGGAGCCGGAAATCTGCGATACAAAGCGCGCGATACCGAAGTCGCCGAGTTTCACTCTGTTTTCCGCGGTGACGAGGATGTTGCCGGGTTTGACGTCGCCGTGAATGATCCCGGCGCGATGGGCCAGCGCGAGAGCCCCGGCTAGATCGGCAGCCCAGGCACAGGCACGCCGGGCCGTCAGGGTGGACGGACCGAGATGATCTTCAAGCGTTTTGCCGGCGACGTACTCCATCACAAGGAAGGGGGTACCGTGCTCATCGATTCCGACGTCGTACAGCTGGACGATGCAAGGATCGGAAAGCTGGCCAATGATCTGGGCCTCGCGAAGGAACTGCTGCTCGAGGTCTTCGCCGAAACCGTTCAAAAAGGTTTTGCGCGCCACGATGCGGCCAATGACGTTGTCCCGAGCTTTTTCGACGCGGCTCGTGGCACCCGAACCGAGGTGTCCGAGAGTTTCGTAGCGGTCCTTTTGCAGTGTAATCATCATGCTGAGCGCAGGAGACGCGCAGCGCGATCTCGCAGACCGTTGCCGTTGGTTTGCGGCGGCGCTTGCGGAGTGACCTTGCGGCGCGCCAGCGGATAAAGTGCTTCCGCGAGAGCTTCGGTCGTGGCGTAACGCGCGGACGGATCTTTTGCCAGGCAGCGGGCAACGACTCCATCAAAACCTGCGGGCAGCGAAGGATTCGCATGCGAGGGCGGCAGCGGCGTCGAAGAGAGGACCCGGCCGCAAATGCCCTGAAGTGAATCGGCGTCGAATGGCCGTTTGCCCGTCACCATTTCGTAGAGAACGACGCCCAGAGAAAAGATATCGGAGCGCGCGTCCTGCGGTTTACCCATGATTTGCTCGGGGCACCAGTAGGCGGGTGTGCCGACAAGCGGCGTGGCGGCGGAATCGCGGCTGGCTAGCCGCGCCATGCCGAAATCCATCAGCTTCACGCGGCCATCTTCGGTGATGAGCACATTCGCGGGCTTGACGTCGCCGTGGATCACACCCTTGCGGTGCGCCGCACCGAGCGCGCAAGCCACTTCCGCGGTCCACGCGGAGGCCCTGCAAAAGGGAATGCTGCCCTTATCCAAAATGCGATCGAGGGGTTGACCTTCCAGAAACTCCATGACCAGATAGGGCGTTTGCGTGGCTTCGTCGATGCCCATATCGTGGAGCGTGATGATCGAAGGATGGGAGAGTTGGCCGACGACGCGCGCTTCCTGAATGAACCGCTGGCGGGCTTCGCCGGTGGCCAGTTCCTTTGGGAAGAGCTTGATGGCGACGGGGCGGCCGATCATGGAATCGTGGGCGCGTGCCACGCGGCCGTTGGCCCCGGTGCCGATGATTTCGAGAATTTCGTAGCGTCCTACTTGCAAAAAGTTCGCTCCCTCAGAATCGATGAATCCGTGCCGATAGCATGATGGGGGAATGGGATGTTCTATTTAATGAAGCAAGCGTCCTGTTGAGAAGGGTACGGAAGTACTACTAAAGAAGGGGTTCTAAGTTCTTAGTTTTCAGTCTTTAATCGAAGAAGAGCTTCCTGTTGAATGTTCGTGATCTCGCTACGGGAGATGGGATGTTTTTCTCGTAGCTCCTTCAGAGGTTCCCCCAAGTGGCTTGGAAGAATGAATTGGGTACCCCCCCCATAATTTCTGAAAGTATTTGATTCTATGAGAGTTAGGGTGTAGCGGTCGGCAAACGTTTTGATTCCAAGAGACTTATTCCAGAGAGCCCACCCACCGCCGCTGAGGACTGAGTTGGGCAGCCCCCACCCCCTATTCTTGTCACAGAGTGCGGAACAGATGGCCTGCCCCTTCTAAAATATGGCGATCAGGCTTTTCGCGCCCATTTTTGTTAGAAATACCGCTGGTTGAAAAGACCTCTGGCGTCGACGCGTCATGGCGGCCTCAAAGACCCTGCTTTTTGAGCCTGGTGGAGTACCGTTGTCACGGACAGATGAGTAGTACATTTCGTCCGCGAGTTTATGTGCCATTGTGAACAGGTTGTCTCGTATTCGCAGGTTACTTCCGGCGGATGGCTCACGCGGCGAGTATACCGAAGGCAGCCGGATATCACTCACTCTGGAAGATTAAGGAGCCACAGCTTAGGTCGGCTCGGGCGTGGAGGAACAGCGGATCCGGCGGATCAGGGTTGAGAAGGCAGAGCGCGGAGTGGAGCGAGACCGGGCGCAGAATTCAACCGTGCAGGAAAATCTTGGACATATAATTTCATGGAAGGGTGCCATAAGCCGTTGAAACCGAAGAAATACATTTCTTTTATGGCTTGTTCTGCAGACCATTTCTCCGAGGCTATGCGATAAGCGGCGATGAAAACGCTGGTGCGATCTTCACCGAAGCGGCAATGCACGAAGATTTTTTGCCCCGGATTGTCGTGGAGCAGAGAGAGAAATTGAGCGACCTGTTCGTCGGTTGGCGGAGACCAGCCACTAACGGGGATGTGGAGGAAGCGCATGCCCAGTGATTCGGCGCGCTTGCGCTCCCAAGCGACTTTTTCGCGGTCCTCGCCGCGCAGATCGACGATGGTGGTGATGCCCAACATTTTCAACTCAGAGAGGCCCACTTCTTTGGGCTGTGCGCCGCGATACAGGACATCCGTGACTTTCCCGGCATTAGGAATTCCGGCGAGGTGCAATTTTTGTCCGTGGGCGGACGGAAAAATGGGCGGGGCAGAGGCTGGTGCAGCGGTTTGCGCGAAAAGGCGAAGAGGCAGAAGAAATAAGATGGCGAGGGGTGGCAGCGTGCGCTTCATGTTGAAACGGATAGAAGTAGTGTAGCGTGAGAGGCAACGACTCGAAAAGTGTTGAAGGGGAAGCGGTTGAGCAGGAATAGCACCACTACAAATAGACACTGTACGAAAAGGACGACGACATTTTGCGTTTTCCTCTTGACAGGGTATCTATATCCGTTGATACTGCGATTCCAGATTCGGGGGACGTGGAAGCGCCAGACGGATCGAGTCGAGGATGCATCGAGGTCCGTAGGAGCCCGCGAAGCGGCCCGGTTTCTAAGCGAACAAATCGAGCGCGAAATACCTGCCCCGCGCCCGTGTATATGAGGCGGAGCACCTGCTGTTAGGCTGAGTGCGAAGCACCGGCCAGCGGCAGAGCGTTGGCTTTTTGCGCTGGAATTTAAGTGCGACCGCACTGCGGTCGGCTTTTTTTTCGCTGCCCGCTTTCACGATCCGTTGGAATCAAAGCGGCGTTAACTTCAGACCAGACCCTGAAGCGAAGCGCGGTACCTCTGTGGAACGCAGAGGAGTAAAATGAGAGGGTTCTCCCCGCGCGAGTGGGGGCCCGAGAGCGCGGAGGGACGGATGGCAACGGTGAAACATGCATTGAGCGGGAACTCCACGGACACGGCTGCAGAGAAGCCAGCGCGTGGCGCGGGAAGAGGTCTGAGCTTCCAGCGGTACTTTACCGATGGGAAGAAGTCTCCTTTCGACGCGGTCGAATGGGAGAAGCGCACGGCGTTGATTGGAAACGAGAAGGGCGTGACGATCTTCCGCCAGGAAGACGTTGAGGTGCCCAAGAGCTGGTCGCAGACGGCGACAAACATCGTCACCAGCAAGTATTTCCACGGAAAGCCCGGGACGGCCCAGCGCGAAGGATCGGTGCGGCAACTGATCGGCCGCGTGGTGAGGACCATTGTGCGATGGGGCGAACAGTGCGGGTATTTTGCAGATGCGCAGTCGCGAGATGCGTTCCGCGACGAGCTGACGCACCTGCTGGTAGAGCAGAAGATGGCCTTCAATTCGCCTGTGTGGTTCAACGTGGGCGTGCAGCCGAAGCCGCAGTGCTCGGCGTGCTTCATCAATTCGGTCAGCGACAACATGGAATCGATCATGGGGCTGACGCGGACCGAAGGAATGCTTTTCAAGTGGGGCTCGGGCACGGGAACGAATTTTTCGACGCTGCGCGGAAGCAAGGAAACGCTCTCGGGCGGCGGAATCGCGTCCGGCCCGGTGAGCTTTATGAAGGGCTTCGATGCCTTCGCGGGCGTGATCAAGAGCGGCGGAAAAACGCGGCGCGCGGCGAAGATGGTGATCCTGAATATCGATCACCCGGACATCGTCGAGTTCATCGAATGCAAGATGAAGGAAGAGCGCAAAGCCCATGTGCTGATCGAGCAGGGCTACGACAGCTCGATTGACGGCGACGCGTACGCGTCGATTTTCTTCCAGAACGCGAACCACTCGGTGCGCGTGACGGACGACTTCATGCGCGCGGTGGTCGAGGACAAGGACTGGTGGACGAAGAACGTGATCGACGGGCAGCCGAATGAAAAGCTGCGGGCGCGCGATTTGATGCTGAAGATTTCGGATTCGACGTGGCACTGCGGCGATCCGGGGATGCAGTACGACACGACGGTCAACCGCTGGCACACGTCGAAGAACACGGCGCGGATTAACGCGAGCAATCCTTGCTCGGAATACATGTTCTTGGATGATACGGCCTGCAATCTGGCATCGTTGAATTTGATGAAGTACGTCAACGCCAGCGGGCAGTTCGACGTTGCGGCGTTCAAGCATGCCGTGGACGTGACGATCACGGCGCAAGAAATCCTGGTGGACAACGCGAGTTACCCGACGCCGAAGATCGAGGAGAATTCACATAACTTCCGGCCGCTCGGATTGGGCTACGCCAACCTGGGCGCGCTGCTGATGTCCATGGCGCTGCCGTACGATTCCGAGGAAGGGCGCGATATGTCCGGCGCGATCACCGCGCTGATGTGCGGCGAAGCGTACGCGCAATCATCAAGAATTGCGGAGCGCATGGGGCCATTCCCGGGCTACGAAGTGAATCGCGAGCCCATGCTGGACGTGATCCGCATGCATCGCGAGGCGATGCGCGGGATCAAGCCGGAGCACGTCCAGACGGAATTGTTCATGGCGGCGCAGGAATCGTGGGACACCGCGCTGGCGCACGGGGAAAAGTATGGCTACAAGAATTCGCAGGTGACCGTGCTGGCGCCTACCGGCACCATCGGGTTCATGATGGATTGCGACACGACGGGAATCGAGCCGGACCTGGCGCTGGTGAAGTACAAGAAGCTGGTGGGCGGCGGGTTGATCAAGATCGTGAACAACACCGTGCCGCAGGCGCTGATGAAGCTGGGCTACACGCCGGAGCAGACCAGCGACGTGGTTTCCTACATCGACAAGAACGGAAAGATCGAAGGCGCACCGCACCTGAAAGCGGATGACTTGCCGGTGTTCGATTGCTCGCTGGCGCCGCAGGGTGGCGGGCGTTCGATCACCTGGACCGGGCACGTGAAGATGATGGCGGCGGCGCAGCCGTTCCTCTCCGGCGCGATTTCGAAGACCATCAACATGCCCGAGGAATCCACCATCGAAGACATCATGAACGCGTATATTGAGTCGTGGAAGGTGGGGCTGAAGGCCGTGGCCATCTACCGGGACAATTCCAAGCGTTCGCAGCCGCTGAATGCCGGCGGGAAGAAAGAAGAAAAGCAGGCCGAGACCGCGGTAGCGGCGGAACCGATGCAGCGTGAACTGTTTGCGCGGCGACAGCGCGAGAAGATGCCCGTGGAACGCGCGTCGATAACGCACAAGTTCAGCGTGGGTGGGCACGAAGGGTACATTACGGTCGGCATGTATGACGATGGGCGGCCCGGCGAGATCTTTATCAAGATGTCCAAGGAAGGCTCGACGCTTTCCGGCGTGATGGACGGACTGGCGCTGACGATTTCGCTGGGCTTGCAGTATGGCGTGCCGCTGAAAGTGTTCGTGGACAAGCTGCTGAACACGCGGTTCGAGCCGTCGGGCATCACGGCGAACGCGAACATCCGGTTTGTTTCGTCGGTGCTGGACTACATCGCGCGGTGGCTGGGCGGGCGATTCATCTCCGCGGACTACTTGAAATTGAATGCCGTGGCGCCGGGGGAGAGTGGCGCTGCTTCCGCTTCGGCGGGAAGTCTTCCACCGATGAACAAAGCGGCGCTCGGTGCGATGCAGATGGCGTTGTCCGCGCCAAAGCTGAGCAATGCCCACGAGGGCGCGCCTGCCTGCAGCGAGTGCGGCATGCTGATGGTGCCGAACGGCGCATGCTACAAATGCGAAAACTGCGGCGGCACGAGCGGATGCAGCTGAGACGCAAAGGAGAGATGAAACCACAAACACGATGAGCGCCCTCTCCTCCGGCTCAGCAGTAGCAGCACGGCTCGCCCCGGCAAAGCCCAAGACCCGCGGATTCCTCCACATCGTGAGGCATGGTGCGGGACCCAACGCTATTTACGTCGTGACCTATCACCGGCTGGACCGCGTCGGCACGCTTCCCAAGCCGGCGCTTGCGGAAGGCGCGCAAGCGCTGATCGAATTGCTCGAACGTATCGGCGTGGATTTCCATTTGAGAGAAGTGCGGGGGGCGCTGGAAGATATTCTTCGGCTCGGCTCAGCCAACATCCCTGATCTGTGGCTCAGCGATGAGGAGATGCTCGAGAAAGGCCTCGTCGAGGGCTAGGATCAGCCGCTTTTCATATCTGAGGATGCTGTAAGGACTCGCTCATTCGGCCGCAGGAACTGCCGTGACAGTGTGCCGATAGCGGCGCAACGCGAGACAGCCTGGAACGAAGAGCAGGGCAGCCCAGAAAAGCAGCGGCAAGCCGAACTCAAATAGGACACCAAGAAAGAGCGAGACCGAGGAGAAGATCGCGCCAACTCCCTCGACAAGGGAATTTCGAAGCTGGAGAAATTCCTCCGCGATATTTGCTTGAAGAGGGGCGCGGTAGTCTTCGATCAGCGTGATGCGAATGACCGCCCGCGCTGCGGTTGAGGCCAAACTTGCGTGCTGGCGCTCGGCTTCCACCATGGCTTCATTGGCTTGGGCGATGTCCTTCTCCAGAGCTACAGCATCGGGTAATTCGCCTTTTCGTTCGCGCTGCAATTTCTGAAGGCGCGACAGATTAGTTTGTGCTGCTGTGAGATGTCTTGCTGCCGTAGCGAGCCTGACGGCAGTGTCTTCACCTGCCTCCGCGATGGCTTCCATTGGCCCGAGTGTTTTCATGTCGGAGAGGGCGGCATCGAAATCGCCCGAAGGCACGGAAACGCTGGCGGACAGTGCGCGGCCAAAGCCTGAGCGGCTCTGCGTCCGTAGGTCTTCGAGATAGCCTTGGTGAACAGAAACAAGTTGGTGAAGCGCCGCAACGGAACGATCGAATTCCGAAGAACGAGTCCGCAGCTCGGCGCTGCGAGCGATCCATGATCCGTCGGCAGGCAGAGGAATGAGGCTGTCAAAGGATGCTCGGCCTTTCGCCAACATGCTGCCAGTGTCCCCAGCGAGGGCGGAAAGTCCCGTGGCTTTCGAACTGGCGATGCCCTTGAAAAGCGACTCGACGACGATGCGGCCGCCGATGACCGAAGCTATCGTAAATGCCACGAGCGCCACGGTCGCGATCAAGAGGCGTTTGACGACGAGAAGACGACTTGAATCATTGGGCATGGCACACCTCGGGGCGTGCCGCGCTGTCGCACAGAAAAACAAATTTGAGCGCGGCCGTACAGATAGAGGCCGTAGGTTGCGGAAAAGTTCCCCAAGTTTATTCAGCCAGAGGTGGCGTTACCCATTCGTCAGCGGGGGCGGGGACGCAGGGGCGGGCGGGCGGTGAGGGAGCGGGGGCGCATGCGGAAGCGCGGGCCGAGGGGCGGGGGAACGTTGCGGAGGAAGTCGCCGCAGCAGGGGCAGTGGCCGTCGCCGCCTAAGGGAGCGGTGGCATCGGCGCGGAGCCAGCGGCCGCGGGCCTCGCATTGCGGATTGATACACTGCACCGTGAAGCCGGGCAAGAATTGCATTTTTCTCCCTCAGTGGCCGCAAAGCTCAGGCCGATTCCTGTGCGACTGCACAACCGTTTCGCGGCCGCGATTGAAAAAGTTCTGAGCTCCCTTGGCCGATTAATCCCCTTGCCGCTCTCCAACCGAAAGAAAACCGCGTGCCAAAGACGGCGGTTACAGCACTCATTCGGGACGCGCGGGAACAGCGGACATGATGGCGAGGACTCTGACGCGAACGTCCTGTGGTGTCAAGAGAAAAGACTACAAGATATTGTGGTAAGGTTGCGGGTGAGTAGTGACCGTCGAATTGCGACTTGTGGAAGATAGGCCCAGTCGAAACAGCCGGGGGTCGCGGACCGGCTAGGAAATCGTGAGAATACTTGCTTGAGTATCAAGGATTGAGAGTGGTGCGGCTGGAAGTTTGAGCGGATGAGCCGCAAGACGGAGGAGAAAATGCCAACTACGACAAGATTTGATCTGGGCGGTGAAGGATTGCCGAGGATAAACTTGGGTGGCGCGGGAAAAAGAATATTGCAGCTCGCCATTCTGGTGCTGGCGATCATTCTGTTGATGGCGAGCACGACGTCGATTCCGACGGGAAATGTGGGCGTGCTGACGCTGTTCGGGCGGGTGACCGGAGAAACGCTGCCGGAAGGGATACACCTAGTGAATCCCTTGAAGTCGGTGCAGAAACTTTCCGTTCAGACACAGTCGTTGAAAGAGAGCGCCAATGTGCCTTCGAATGAGGGGCTGATCCTGGCGCTGGACACCTCACTGCTGTTCCGGCTGGACAAAACGATGGCGGCGCAAGTGTACCAGACCGTTGGCGCGGATTATGTGGAAAAGATCGTCGAGCCCACGCTGCGGGCGGCGATTCGCGCGTCTACGTCGGCGCACACGGCGAATGCGTTATACACAAACGCGCGCGAGTTGGTGCAGCAACAGATTCAGGATGAGCTGACGAAGCAGCTCGCGCCACGCGGCGTGATCGTGGAAAACGTGCTGCTGCGCGACGTGCAATTGCCGGCGATGCTCAAAGGCTCGATCGAAGCGAAACAGCAGGCCGAGCAGGATGCGCTGCGAATGAGCTTCATCCTGCAGAAGGAAAAGCAGGAGGCCGAGCGCAAGCGCATCGAAGCGCAGGGCATTGCGGACTTTCAGAAAATCGTGGCGGCGGGCATCAGTACGCAATTGCTCGAATGGAAGGGCATCGAGGCTACGGAGAAGCTGGCGGCCAGTTCGAACGCCAAGGTGGTGATTATCGGCAATCCTAAGAACGGGCTGCCGCTGGTGCTGGAACCGAAGTAGCAAATCGTGATTTAGGACTCATTCTAAAAGGGCCAGTTTTTCCTCACACCCAGGAGCGGGCGGGTATCCAAGCGACTACGAAGATTTTCGTTGACAATACGAAACTCTTCGTAATAGTCTCTGCGCATGAACCAAGAACCCCTGCAAAAGCCCACGGTTTCCGAACTAGAGATCCTTCGCGTCCTCTGGGCGCGTGGGCCTTCCACGGTCCGGGAAGTCCACGAAGAGCTGAGCGAAAAGAAGACGCTCGGCTACACCACGGTCCTCAAACTTTTGCAGATTATGACCGCCAAGGGCACCGTCCGCAGAAACGAAGAGCAACGGGCCCACGTTTACGAAGCATGCCAGCCGGCGACGGAAACAAAGCGGCAACTCGTGGGGGACGTGCTGCAGCGGGTGTTCGAGGGCTCGGCAAGCGAGTTGATGATCCATGCGTTGGAGGGCCGGCGAACGTCCAAAAAAGAGCTGGATGAGCTGCGCCGTCTTCTGGACGAGTACGAGGGGAGAAGCTGATGAGCAACTTCGCGAATTGGATTTCGCCGGAACTTCTGCGGATGCTCGGCTGGACCTTGTTGCATTTCCTCTGGCAAGGGGCAGGACTGGCGGCTCTGTTTGCCGTGGCAAGCGCGGTTTGCCGAAGCGCGCCGGCGCGCTACGCGCTGGCGGTGAGCGCGCTCGTCTTGATGATGGTATCGCCGGTCATCACCTTCACGTGCTTGCGCACGCAAATGAATCCGACTGTGCAGACTGGGGCTGAAGGAGCTTCGACGTGGGCGGGAACGTCCACCCAAAACGCGACCGCGCCGTCAGGCTCCCACGCCCCGGCCGCCGCATCCCGAACGGAACAGCCGATGGCGATGCTGTGGCTCGTGGAAGCATGGTTCCTGGGCGTCCTTTTGTTGAGCCTGAGAACGGCGGGCGGGCTGTTTCTGATTGAAAGAATGCGGCGCAAAGAGATCAAGCCGGTGGGAGGAGAACTGTACGAAAGATGTGTGGCACTACAACGGAGAATGGGTCTCGACCGCGTCATCCAGTATTGCGAGTGCCACCGGCTGGACGCTCCAGCGGTGCTGGGATGGTTCCGCCCCGTGGTGCTGCTGCCGGTGAGGGCGCTGACCGGCTTGACCGAAGAGCAAATCGAAGCTGTCATCGCGCATGAGCTGGCGCACATTCGCCGCCTCGATTGCTTCGTGAATCTTTTCCAGATTGCCGCAGAAACACTGCTGTTCTACCACCCAGCGGTGTGGTGGGTGAGCCAGCGGATTCGCGCCGAACGTGAGAACTGCTGCGACGACGAAGCAATCTCCCTTTGCGGCGACGCCGTGAATTACGCGCGGGCGCTCACGCTGATGGAAGAATGGCGGAGGGCTCCTGTATTGATGATGGCGGCCAATCGCAGCCCGCTGGCGGAGCGCGTGGTTCGGCTGCTCGGATGGGATGGAGCGGCCGGAAGAATTCGCGTGGCGGGACTGGCGGGCAGTTTCGTGTGTCTGGTGGGAGCGCTGCTGGCGGGCAACGCATTTCTGGGAGTCGCGCATGCTGCGCTGGGAACCGGCGTGTCTCTGAAACAGGAACAAGGAAGCAGCAGTGTGATTGTTGTCAGGCCAGAGCCTGCTTCGGCGAAGGAACGCACGGCGCAGGCCGCAAAACCCAAGCGGTCGGCCGAGGGGAAGGTGCAGACGAACAAAGAGAAAGATCAGAAGACGTCCGGTGAGGACAACAAGAAGCAATCGTATCTGGATGCCATGGAAGCCGCAGGTTTCAAGAACCTCGATGTCGACGAGATTATTGCGATGAAGGTGCAAGGTGTCACGCCCGAGTACATCAAAGCAATGCACGATCTTGGATTGCAACCTACGCCGGACGAATTCGTTGGGATGCGCGTGCAGGACATCACGGCGGAATATATTCGGGAGATGCGGGCCATGGAATCGAATCTCAGTATCGACCAACTGATCGAGATGAAAGTGCAGGGGATCACCCCGCAATACGCGAAGGAACTCAGTGACATGGGGCTGAAAGCGGACAGCGACGAGCTCGTCGGAATGAAAGTGCAGGGCGTAACACCGGACTATATTCGGGAAATGCGGGCTACGGGCGTTTCCCCTTCAGTGGATGAGCTGATTGGCATGAAGGTGCAAGGAGTCACGCCGGAGTTCATCAAAGCTCTGCAAGCGGCAGGATTTAAGGATTTGAATTGCGATGAAGTTATCGGCGCGAAAGTGCAGGGGATAACGGCGGAGTTCATCGAGAAGGCGCGCAAGCACGGATTTCAGAATCTGACGCTGGACAAGCTGATGGCGCTCAAGAACGCGGACATTTTGTGAGTTTCGCGGGAAATACGGAGAGGAGGGAGGTCCCATGAATCTGAAACGGATTATCGGTCTTATCCTTGTAATTGCTGGAGTCATCCTTGGCGTGGCGAAAGCTCTCGGCGGCGAGGGGCAGAGCGGCAACTGGACCCTCCGGCGCTCCGATGCTCCGGGGAGGGTGGAGTTTTCCTTGATGGATTCCCGCGCCGGGCATCACTTTCACTACAGTTCCGATTGGCCGGCGAGCGATTTCTCAGGCGTGGATTTTTCCAAGTCCGGGCGGCAAGAAGTTCATTTTGCGATCGCGCGGGACGCAGGAAAATTCGAATGCGAGGGGTTTCTGCAGGACGGCGAGGGCGCAGGGCTGTTTCATTTCCTAGCTGACGCGAAGTATGCGCAGGAGATGAAGTTGCTCGGTTTCGAACGGATCGACGGCGACAAACAATGGGCGATGGCCGTCCACGATGTCAGCCTGAAATTCGCCCGGGACATCAAAGCCGAAAACCTGCAGGGATTGGACACGGACAAGCTCATTGCTTTCAAGATTCATGGTGTGACCCCGGAGTTCATCGAAGGCATTCGTTCAGTGGGTGTAAACATTTCCGATAGCGACAAACTCATTGCCTTCCGCATTCATGGCGTGTCTCCGGAGTTCATTTCGGGGATTCGCTTAGCGGGGCTGAATGGGCTGGACATCGACAAACTCATCGCCTTCCGCATTCACGGCGTGACACCGGAAATGGTTCGCAGCCTCAAACAGGCCGGCTACGATCCCGACCCGGACAAGCTGATTGCCATGAGAATTCATGGGGCGACGCCGGAGTGGGTGGAGCAATTGAAGAAGCAGGGCTACGAGCATCTGGATCTCGACAAGCTGATTGCCTTCAGGATCCATGGAGTGTCACCGGATTTTATCGGCCAGCTTCAGAAGCTGGGCTACTCTCATCCGGAGCCGGATCAACTCATCGCCATGCGCATTCATGGAGTGACGCCCGACTTCATCACCGGGCTACAATCGCGTGGAATGAAAAACCTGAGCGTCGATCAACTGGTCAGCCTGAGAATTCATGGGATTGATTGACCTTTCCGGCCGTTCGGAAGCATGGGAGAGAATTGAAGAAGCGAACCGAGTAAGATCTTGCCACGCGCCAGCTCGAGGCGAGCTGACCGGCAAAAGGCAAGCAATGATAGGGATTTTCGAGGCGGCGCGAAGCCTAAGACTTGGGCGTCGTCGCTGGGCCTTCCTGCGGCGCAGGCAAAGCGGCCAGGTGGGCCTTCAGTTGGTCGAGTTCTTGCTGCTTATTGCTAATCTGCTGCTTCATGCCATCCAGCTTCTCTTTTCCCGAGGTGTTCTTCGCATAGTCGGGACTGGAATAGAATGAGTCCTGATCCAACTGATATTCACGCTGGAGAAGATCGAGATCACTCTGTGCATCCTTGATCTTCTCTTTTAAGGCGACGCGCTCCTTTAGAGCCGCGCGCCCCTTCTCGTCTTCTGAAGGATTCTTGGAGCCTTGCGCGTCGCCGGAGGCGCCACCCTGCGCGTTTGCTGCGCCCGCGGCGGGCACCTGTGTTTCCGGCGAACCCGGTATTCTGAGTTGTTCAGCGGTAGCGCTCTGCACATCTCCCTTTTTTACATCCAGAGTTTCCTCAGTGATGACTTTGGCTGGCTTTTCGGTGTTTTTCTTGTGTGCGCGGGCGCGGCGGGCGGCTTCCGCAACGGACTGGGTATCCTGCGATTGGGCAAAGGCAGCGGAGGGAAGCAGCGTTGCCGCCAGGGCGACCGGCAGGGCAAGGCGCAATGGGATGCGGTGCAACATAGTTACGACTCCTCATAAAAGCTAAGCTGGGTCAAGTTTCAAGATACGCCTGCGAAAGTCGAATGACAATCCCAAGTAGCGAACCGGTGCGAATGAGCCAACGGAGCAAGTTAGAACGAACGTGTCTATACACTCAATCATGTTGCGCGCCTTGATGAGACTCGAAATGAGTCAGCGGCCTGCCGCGGCGAGCTGTGCTGCCGAAACGTCGCGGAATGAAAAGTGTGTTTGCAGGTTTTTCACCGGCTGGCCATTCGTCTCCGCGTAGGGATAGATAAAATAGTTCAGGGGATCGGCCTTCTGGTCGGACGAAAGACGGATGTCGCGGCCGTAGGTGAAGAAAACGCGATTGGTGTCGTGCGCGCCGAAGAAGAAGTCACGCTTGGCGGGATTCTTCCAGGCTTCGGAAGCATCCACCGGAACCCAGCCGATGCCGGCGAGATGGAATTCGGCCCAGCAATGGTAGCCCGCGATGTCACCTCCGGACTTGCCTTCGGGCAGCGGGAAACCGATTTCGAAACGAGCGGGAATGCCAGACGAACGCATCATGCCGATGAAGAGAGAATGGAAATCGGTGCAGTTGCCACGTTTTGAAGTGCATGCCCAGACGGCGTCGCCGCGGCCCCAGCCTTCGCCGGATTTGTCATAGCGCATGGTGGCGAGCACGTAATCGTAGATATGACGGGCCTTTTGGATGGGGGTGGTATCACCGGCGGTGTGCTCCCCGGCAAGCTCGGCGATGGTGCCGTTGAGCGGAACGAGTTTGTCGGGTTCGAGGTAGCGTTGCAGGCTTGGATCGCGAGACACCGAGGCGGAAACGTTCTGAAGTGAAGCCGCGTTGAGGGCGACCTTATGCTCGCGGCGGACGGCCGTAAATCGCAGCACCACGTCAAAGCCGGCGGCGGATTGCTGCGCCGTCGGCGCGAAGGCCGCAAACGCATTGCCGTATTCGAGATCCCGTCCCTGGACGTAACTCACGGGGCTGTCAATATGCAGGCCGCGAATGTCCTGGTAGGCATCGGCCTGCGGCAAGGGAATCCAAAGATGGGTGGGACCCGCGGAATCTGGCTTGGCGGGAACATGCACCTGATACGTGAATGCGAACGAACGCTCTGGAATTCCATCGGTCATTTCCGCAGTGGTTCTACGGCCCGCATAAGCGGCGACCACGGCGATAAGAGCGAACACGAGCATTGATGAGAGCACGAGACGGAAGCGGGTCATGGAAGGACTCCTGCGTTGCGAGTGTGGCCCAGAATAGAGCCGGTGCGATTATACTGAATTGAGAAATAAAACAAAGGGGAGACCCCCGGAGCGGAAGAATTGCTAAGACTTAGAATGACACTGCTGCTAGCCTTGGCAATGCTGATGGGGGTGGGCAAAGTCTGCGCTCAGGCGCCGGCGACCGACGCACAAACACCATCGCCCAGCATTGTCTTTCCCGCTCGCAAGAATCTGACTAAGGAACGAATGCAGGGGCACCGCTTCTGGGACAAGAAGAATGATTGGTTGTTTGCAGGTGTCGGAGCGGCGCGGACGCTCGATTATTTTTCAACGTTGAACCTGAGGCGGCGCGGAGACCGGGAAGTCCTTCTTACGAATGAGATCGTGGACAATCACGCGGCGTTTGCAGCGATCGAGGCGGCGGGAACCGGTGTTTCGATCGGGGCGTCGTATTTATTTCATCATTACGGCCGTCACAAACTGGAACGCTGGACCTCGATGGTGCATTTCGGATTGGCGACGTCGGGCGCGGTGCGCAATTACTGCCTGAAAACGGCACATCCAAAGACCACTCCGTAGCCGCGCGCGGCCCACAAAGCGGAAACGCTACCTCGTTCACCCCGTCTAACTCAACAGGATGAAATCTTTCAGATGGAATGACGGTGCGGCATACTCGCGGCCCGTGCTGGCCTTGGCCGGAGCCGCACGGAGAGTGGCGTTGGGATATAGGCGGGGTGTATTGGTGGGACGGTGGGTCTCCCTTCGCCGTTTCGTGCTGATCCTTTGCGCGAGTCTGTGTTTCGCGATGGCGTCGCGCGGCTCCGTGGACCCAGCGCCTTCCGCGCATCCGCAAACGCCGGCCGCGCAAGGCTCGCCGCAGGGAGCCGGCTCGTCGCAGACTTCGCCTTCGGAACCGGAGACTGCTGAGCAGACAAAAAACGGACAATACACGCTTTCGCATGAGCGCCAGGCGAAGGCGGTAGCGTACTCGCGGGCGGGCTACACGCTTTACTTCGTTTCTTATTTTCTTGGCGGACTTTTCCTTTTTCTGATCCTTCGGCTGGGCTGGGCGGCGAAGTTTCGAGACATCGCGGAGAATGTCAGCGACAAGAAGTGGATTCAAGGACTGGTTTTCGTGCCGCTGCTTTTCCTGACTATCGGCGCTCTTAACCTGCCGCTGCACTTGTACTGGCATGCGCTTTCCTTGCATTATGAACAATCCATTCAAGGTTGGGGCTCGTGGTTCTGGGATTGGTCCAAGGGAGAGTTTTTCACCACGGCGTTTGGAATCGTTCTGGGCCTGATCCTGTTCACCGTGATGCGGCGCAGCCCGCGGCGCTGGTGGTTGTATTTCTGGTTTCCGGCGGTCTTGATTCTCCTGGGACTGATCGTGATCACGCCCGTGGTGATCGATCCGCTGTTCAACAAATTCGAACCACTGAGTAAGGAACATCCGGATCTCGTTGCTGCCATTGAAAAGCTCACGAAACATGCGGGTGTTCCCATTCCACCGGAGCGCATGTTCCTGATGGAGGCGAGCCGGAAAACGAAGGCCATCAACGCCTACGTGACGGGCCTGGGAGCGTCGAAGCGCGTCGTGATCTGGGATACCACAATTCAAAAGACTTCCAACGATGAATGCCTATTCATCGTCGGACATGAGCTTGGACACTACGTTCTCGGACACGTCCGGCAGGGATTTCTCCTGGGAGCGGCCGGGCTATTGGTGGCGTTCTATCTGCTCTTTCGAGGCTTGCACTGGGCGCTCGATCGCTGGGCCGGTGACTGGAGGCTCTACGGGCAGGAAGACTGGGCTTCGCTTGCGGTGTTGCTCCTGCTCCTGCAACTGCTATTGTTCGTTTCTTCGCCGGTCATCAGCGGCTATAGCCGGATGCAGGAACATGCTGCGGACGTTTACGGATTGGAAGTCATCCATGGGTTGGTCATGAATTCGGAGGAAGTCGCCGCCCACGCGTTTCAGGTTCTCGGAGAACTGGATCTGTCGGATCCCAACCCACCGCCGTTTATCACCTTCTGGCTCTACTCGCATCCGCCGCTGGCGGACCGCCTGGTGTTCGCGCATAACTACGATCCATGGTCCAGAGGGGAATCGCCGAAGTACGTGAAATAGCAGCGGATGAAGCGGATCCCAATCGCTAAGGGGTGTTGCGCGCCGATGCGTGCTTGCGGGCAAAAGCAGCTACTTTGCTACGATTGCCGCAAACGGCCATCGAACACCAGCGGCGGCGGCGCGTGCGCGAATTGTCGTAGAAAAACAGGCCACAGTGCGGATTGGCACAAAGCCGAAGGCGCGCGCGAGCGCCCGCGGCGATAATTTCAGCCGCGGATCGGGCCACCGCGGCGAGCAACCAATCAAGACCTCCCTCCCGCGCAATGAATTCGATCTTCCAGACACCATCCTGAGTGACGAGTTCATCGTGTCCCTCGGTAATGCGCAGTATTTCGTTTACCGGCTCGACCCATTCCACGGCTATTCTTTGCTTTCGGAGCATGGCCGCGAACACTTTGTGCAGGGCGGAGCCGAGCCGCCGGGCTTTCAGGAGCAACGCCTCCGCAGCCCGCGGGTCGGATTGCGGCAGACCCAGAAGCTGGGCGCCGCGCGCAGCGGAGACAACTCTCGCCGATTCCAGAAAGCGAATGAGGTGTGCCCAAGATAGTGCTGCGCTTGAGGGAGCCGCGTTGACGAAATCGAGGGACAGTCGCCCGCCCAAGAGTCGCGGGGCTGACGTCGAAAAAGGCATCGGAAGGGCCTTCCTCAGTGAGCCGAAAATGAAATCGGTTCCGGCTAAATAACCAGTTAAAACTATCATAATGGTTATCGGGAGAAAAGCGCTCACTGGGCCCGTCTTACGGTAACCTTTGGCACAGTGAAATCAGATATGCTGGCTGGCGGGAGACGGCTTCCATGAAATACCGATTGGCAGGCGGCTTGACCCTCGCTTCTCTTTGTCTGTTCGGGGCCATGGTGTTGATTCGACCACACGCTCAGGCGTCCCCGAGGACGCCGGGGACGGCCCGCATACCGGTAGTGGTCGAACTGTTTACATCCGAAGGCTGCTCCAGCTGTCCTCCGGCAGATGCTTTGCTGGCGCGACTGGCCGAAGAACCGCTTGGCGGGAATGTGCAGTTGATCGCCCTGGAGGAGCACGTCGATTACTGGAACGATTTGGGCTGGGCTGATCCTTTCTCTTCGCGGGATTGGACGTCCCGGCAAAATGTTTATTCCGGGGCTCTCGGAAATGGTAACCCGTATACACCGCAAATGGTGGTAGACGGAGCGGTGGAATTCGTTGGCAGCCACAGGCAGAAGGCCCGGCAGGCAATTCTTGAAGCAGCAGGCAAGACAAAAATACCGGTGACGCTGGAACAGGGTAACGCGAACAAGGCAGGCACAGGAAGCTTTTCCGTGAAGGTTGGAAAACTGGAAGGAACGGCAAAACGTGATACAGCGGAAGTCTGGCTGGCCGTTACGGAAACGGGGTTGCACTCCGCGGTGACACGCGGCGAGAACGCCGGCGAAGACCTCCATCATGCCGCCGTTGTGCGCTCCATGCGCAAGATTGGCGAGGCGAAGGCTGACGGCGAAAGTTCCTTCGCTGGAGACGCGAGTGTTCCCCTGCAGAGAGAATGGAAGCGAGAGAACCTGAGAGCCGTGCTCTTCGTGCAGGGAAAAAAGAGCCGGCGTATTCTTGGCGCAGCAGAGATCCGCATCGCACAATAAATTTAGAGGCGTTGCGTCCTGTTTCTGGATTTGCCAGCGAAGATAGTTCTATTCCGGGAATCAAACTTTCTCAGGTACAATCGATCTCGATCGCAGGGAAGAGTTATTCGGGACGAAGACTTTTTTCCGCGATAAAATCTGTCTCACTTAATAACCAAACCTGCTTACGGCGAAGCACCCGGCACGTCAGAAAGCAATGCGGGGCAGGGATCTTTCCTCAAGGTGATTGTTGGACATCGAGCCATTAACGGATCCTTTCCCGACTCCCCCCTTGCAGGGCCCGCCTACCCAAGGAATCCTCAGTAAGATTTTTCTTAACGACAAAGGAATGCGAGGCGGCTGGCGACTGCTAATTTACGCGGCTTTGGTGGCCGGGCTCGGATTCGGTGGTGGAATCGTCCTCCAGCAATTTATTCGCCCCACACGAGGTGTTTTTTCTCTAGGCTCTTCTTTCGCGTACGAAGTGTTCTGTTTCACCGTCGTTTTTGGCGCCGCGCTGATCATGGCTCAGATCGAGGGCCGCTCTCCCGGCGCTTATGGTCTGCCACTGAATGGCGCTTTTGGGAAATTGTTCTGGCAGGGCTGCCTCATCGGATTGGTCGAGATTTCAGTATTGGTTGGCTTGATCGCCGTCTTTGGCGGGTATTCTTTTGGAGACGTTGCGCTGCATGGCAAAGAGCTGTTGCGTTGGGGAATATTGTGGGCAGTCTTCTTTGTTTTTGTGGGCTTGTTTGAAGAATTCACGTTTCGGGGATACACGCAATACACACTAGCGGAGAGCATCGGTTTCTGGCCTGCAGCGATACTGCTTTCATGCTCGTTCGGGGCTGTCCATTTGGGAAATCCCGGCGAAGGCTGGGTGGGGGCAGCGGGCGTTGTGATGATCGGACTGATTTTCGCGTTTGCCCTGCGGCGTACCGGCAATCTCTGGTTGGTTGTGGGATGGCACGTGAGTTTTGATTTCGGCGAGACATTCCTTTACTCCGTGCCGAACAGCGGCATCGTCTTCGAGGGACACCTTTCGAATGCATCCTTGCACGGCGCCAAATGGCTCACGGGCGGCACGGTGGGACCCGAAGGCAGCGTCTTCAGCTTTCTGACCATGGGAATTCTTGCCTTCGCCATTCACCTGCTTCTCCCGGCGAAGAAAACAGAGCCCGCGCAAACGTAAGGAAACCAAACTATTTAGTGGACGAGTTCGGACGCAAGCACCAGCCGGACGCCTTGCGCTTTTGCTTGTGGCAGAACTTCGCGCAGAGCCTGGAGCGTCGCGGGATGAGCATGGCCAATTGCCACGGCTTCGCCCTTTTCGCGAGCGCCGCGCAACGCCAATTCGAGCTGTTTGCGGACTGCGGCCACTTCGGCCACGTCGTCGAGGAAAGGGACGTTGCGGAAGGCCGAGCGAACTCCGAAGTCCTGCGCCGTATCGTAAGCCACCGTGGCGGCGGTCGTGCGGCTGTCGACGTAGAAGAGCTGACGGTCGCGCAACACGGGCATCAGTTCATCCATTAGCGCAGTGTCGGCAGTCGCCTGCGATCCCTGATGATTGCTGACGCCAGCGGCGTCCGGAACATTTTGCAGAAATTGATCGAGCAGCGCCGCAACTTCGGGCGCGGGCATGCCTGGGTGCAATTCCTGCGTTTCGGGTGTTTCGTTCGCGACCGATTGCATCGGCAAATGCAGCATTACCTGGAATCCGCGGCGATGCGCTTCCTTGGCGATGTCCATCGAATGCTCGTGATTGGGTAAGACGGAAACGGTGAGGGGATAGCCCAGAGCGAAGACGGCGTCGGCTGCAGCGCGGTCGCCGCCGAGATCGTCGATGATAATCGCGAGCCGCGCGTCGGCAACTTTTTCGGTGGAATTCTTCGCTCCTACAATGGACGCGGGTGTTGCAAGCGTCACGATTTCGATTTCGAGTGCCGGCACGCCGGAATGTCGAAGCTTGAACTGAAGCAGATCCCCGGTTTGGGCGGGTGGGTCCTGTGTCAGATGATTTTGGGTCGCGACGGTACCGAGGCTTTGGAGAAGCTTGGCGACTGCGGCACGGTGCGCATCTGCCGGGCAATCATTCCTCAACACGATACGCAGGTAATCCGTGTTTCCGGGTTGCTGGCTGGAAGCGCCTTGCCGGAGTCTAATGGGGGTCCCGGCGGGTACGGAGGCAGCCGCCGCAGCCGCTAGATCGCGGGTGATTTGGTGAACTTGCGTCGGCGTTAGGAGGTTCGCTTCGTTTTTTTTGCAGCCACTGGAAAGAACTGCGAGAAGGAAGCAAGTTCCCAGGCGCGCGAAACTTGTTGAACAGTTTAAATTGATTCGAAAGCAATGCGGGCTTGCTTGAACCGAGTCAGGCTGCGGGGCCACGGAAAACTAGGCAGCCTTTTTCACGGGGGCCTTCAACAGGTCGAGCGCTCGGTGAAAGATGGGGTCTTCCGGAGAAAGCGGGCGCGGTCCGAGGCCGGGTTCCTTCTGCGTCTCGGGTGCTGGCGCTGCATCTTCATCCGTCGAATCCGAATCATCTTCCGGGACGGCGTGTACCACTTCCGTGGGGACGACGCCTTCTTCCATGATCGATTTGCCGCCGGGATTGTAGTAGTTCGCGACCGTGAGGATCAGTGCGGCACCATCATCCAGTGTAATGAGCTTCTGCTCGGAGGCAAGACCAAAAGTGCGCTCTCCCACGACATTCCCGCGATGGTTTGCAGCGATGGCGGAGGCCAGAACTTCCGCGGCCCCCGACGTCGTGGCGTCAATCAAAACGGAGACGGGATTCTTCCAAATGACCTGTTTTGGCTCGGCTGAAAAAACCTGTGCCGAAACCATCTGGCCACGCAGCGTCGTCAGAATGCCAGAAGGAACGAAAAGGCGAGCGGTCGAAATGGCCTCGGACACTTGCCCGCGGCCACATTCCCGCACATCCAGTATGACCTTGCGAATGCCCTGTTTTTCCGCGTCGAGTAAACGATTGCGAATTTCATCCGCGCGGCCTGCATCGAGCGAAGGGATGCGCAGCACTAGAATGTCGGTATCCACTTTCTGGGCGATGATCTTCGGCATAGCCAGCTTCTCGCGAACGAGATCGACTTCTTCGGGCGTAGCCTTACCGCGCCGGATCACCCCAACCTTGATAGCCGTGCCCGGCTGGCCATTGAGAAGATTCATGGCCTGGCCCACGGACATGTCGCGGGTGGTAAATCCGCTGATGGATTCGAAAATGTCGCCGCTGCGAATTCCCGCCTTAGTGCCCGGACCATCCGGCAGCACGGAAAGAACGATAGTGTAACCGTAGCGCTTGCTGAGCGTCAGCCCGGTCTCCGCCGTGCCTGCATTCGCGAGCTTCTTCTTGTATTCGTCGTATTCGCGGGGCGTGAGGTAGCTGGACTGAGCGTCGAGGGATTCCAGCATCCCGTGCAAGGAACCGGCGGTTACCGTCCGCATGTTCGGATCGTCGACGTAATCCTGCTGGACTTTCTGCAGAACCTCACCGTACACGGTGAGCGACTTGTAGGCTTTGTCGTCCGTAGTGCGGCCCAGGACGTGTCCTATGCCGGCGTAACAAAAGATGGCTGCCGATACACAAAGAATCCCGATGCGAGACGCTCGATCCATACCCCACCCTTCCACAAGAAAATACAGATTCCAATTATAGCACTGTAAAGGATTGGGACGCGGCGCGAATCTAAAGGGTGGCCCGGGCGGGAGATGAGGCCGAACACTTTCGAAAATGAGACACATTGAAGACGCAAAATGTTGTTAAAATACCACATCAACCGATTTCGCGCTCCCCTTGTTGCCTGTAAGTCATTGATAACAAATAACAAATTTCGGATGCGTTGGCGAACAACATGCTAGAATGGAGCACGGGGAATGTTTCAAACTACCATCGCCAAAGAGTCACTCGCCGAGGGTGTGGGCCTCCATACCGGGGTGTACGGTCACGTCCGCCTGATGCCCGCCCCGGCCGAAACAGGTATCGTATTTCGCCGCGTTGATTTGGAGAATTTTCCCATCGAAGCGCAGGGGCACAATGTGGCTCGCGTCAGTTATGCCACGAGCCTGATGAAACAAGGTGTTTTGCTCTCCACCACCGAGCATTTGCTTGCCGCCATCTATTCTTGTGGCATCGACAACATTTACATCGACATTGACTCCATTGAAGTGCCCATTCTCGACGGCTCGGCAGAGCCCTTTATGCAGATGCTGGAGCATTCCGGTGTTCGCAAACTGCGCCGGAAGCGGCGCTATCTGAAAATACTGAAGCCGCTGGAGGTTATCGAAGGGGATCGCAGGATCGGAATCTATCCTGCGGATGAGTTTCGCGTTCGCTGCTACGTGGACTTTCCGCACCCGCTAGTAGGCCAACAGGAAGTGGAGATGTTGGTTGGGCCGGATACTTTCCGCTACCTTCTGGCGCGCGCGCGAACTTTCTGTTTCCAGCGCGACATCGAGCCGCTCAAGGCCATGGGCCTCATTCGTGGCGGCTCTCTCGAAAACGCCATCGTTCTCACCGACGACGGCGTGATGAACGGGCCGTTGCGATTCCCGGACGAGTTTGGACGGCACAAGGCACTGGATCTGATTGGCGACCTGGCGCTGGTGGGTTTGCCGCTTCTGGCGCGCGTCGAGGCCCACAAAGCCGGCCACGCCCTGCATACCCAGCTTGTCAGCCGCCTCTTGGCCGATCCCTCGCTCTGGATCATCACGACCGGCGAAGCCGTCCGCCCCGCAAGTGATACCTACCTGACCGCCCTTTCGCCTGCCCCGGCCACTGATTAACGATTCGCCGCGTCGTAAACAACCCTGCGGTTGCGAAATAGCCGCTGCTCCCGCAGAATGGGCTCAAAACCATGTCCAACAATAATATAGCTATAGTGATTCTGGCCGCTGGCAAAGGCACACGGTTAAAGTCGAGCCTGGCGAAGGTGCTGCATCGCGCCGGTGGGCGCACGCTCGTCGAACAAATTGTCTGTTCCTGCGAGACGCTGAAGGCACGCCAGACGGTGGTCGTCGTGGGCCACCAGGCGGAACAGGTCGCGGCGGTGGTCGAGCCGCTCGGGGCACTTACCGTGCTGCAGCAGCCGCAAAATGGCACCGGCCACGCCATGCAAATCGTGAAGCGTGCGCTGGGCCGCGCGAAGTTTGCTGTTGTGCTCCCGGGCGATGCTCCCCTCGTGCGCACCGATACCTTGAAGGCGCTGATTGCCACGCATTGCAATGGAAGTGCGGCGGCAACAGTTCTCTCTGCGGTGCTCGCCGATCCTTCCGGCTACGGGCGGGTTGTGCGCAAGTCCGAAACGGCGGTCTCCGCGATTGTGGAAGAATCGCAGCTCGCCGACGAGCAGCGCGAGATCAACGAAATCAATTCGGCGATTTATTGCTTTACCTTGGAGAAACTCTGGCCCGCGCTGGCGCATGTGAAGCCCAACAACAAGCATCGCGAGTTGTACCTGACCGACGCCATCGCCGTATTGAACGCCAAGGGCGAGACCGTGCTGGCGCAAGTGGCCGCGGATTCGCGCGAAGTGCTGGGATGCAATACGCGCGCGGATTTGGCCGAAGTCGACCGCGTATTGCGCGAGCGGAAACGCAACGCCCTGATGGACGATGGCGTCACGATCCAGTTACCGGAGACGGTGCTGATCGACCCCCAAGTAACCGCAGGGGAAGACACCATCATCGAACCCGGCGTGCAGTTGCTGGGCAAAACGAAAATTGGCGCGCGCTGCACCATTCGAACGGGCAGCGTCCTAACCGATGTAATCCTCGGGGACGACGTGACCGTCGAGCCGCATTGCATTGTCGCGCAGAGCCGCCTCGATGACCGCGTCATCATTGGCCCCTTCGCACGATTGCGGCCGGAAAATCACTTGAAGGCCGGTGCGCGCATCGGAAATTTTGTCGAACTCAAGAAGAGCACGATCGGCGAAGGCACTAAGGCCATGCACCTCTCCTACCTCGGCGACGCGAAGATCGGGACGAAGAGCAACATTGGCGCGGGCACGATTACCTGCAATTACGACGGCTTCCACAAGTATCCGACGTCGATCGGGAACAAAGTGTTTATCGGCAGCGATACGGCGCTGGTGGCACCCGTCCGGATTGGTGATGGCGCGTACATCGCCGCAGGTTCGACAATCACGGAAAACGTGCCTTCTGATGGATTGGGGATTGCCCGCGGCCGCCAGGTCAACAAACCCGGCTGGGCCGCGAAGAAACGCCGCGAATTGGCAGCCACAGAAAAACCGAAGAAGACGGCGAAGAAATCGAAGCGACGCAAAGCGACCAAGAAACGAAAGTAGCATTTCCCTTCCAGGAGCGTGGTCATGAGGAGAAAAGTATTGGCGTGGACTCTCTTTCTTGGGTCGCTGCTTCTCCTAAATCTCGCCGCCACTCCGTATTCTCGAGCCGCCGATGCCGCGCTGATCTCCCTTCGCCTCACTCTTTTGATCGTGCTATCCATTCTTGTGGTGCGTGAGCGATGGAGGAATCGGCACGAGCTGCCGGGAAAAGTGGCTGCCGCCAATTCAGACGTGGGCCACCGGTTTCTGCAGCGCTGTCGCCGCTGGTATCACGGCGAATAAGAGAGACCAAACTCCTTCCGGCAGGTCTGCGCAAGAGCCGCTGTCTGCGGTGTGCGTTTTTCTCTTCCCTGCGATTTCTCCGCGCTCGTAGCCCGCCCCGACTCGGTCGGGGCGTCTCTGCGTTGTCTTTATTCTTGTTTCCATCCTTTCCAGCCCGAACTCGCGCGTGTGTGCTAAAATAGAAGTTCCCGCAATGCTACAGGGAGCGGCCACCGCATGAAATTTGGAGTCGTCGTTTTTCCCGGGTCCAATTGCGACCACGACGCGTTTTACGCCATCGGCAACGTCCTCCAGAAACCGGTCGAATTTATCTGGCACCAATCGGAAAATCTGGCGAATTGCGACGCCATCATCCTGCCCGGCGGATTTTCCTACGGCGATTATCTGCGCACCGGCGCCATCGCGCGTTTTTCGCCGGTGATGAAGTCCGTCGAAAAATTCTCAAACAGCGGCGGAATGGTACTCGGCGTCTGCAACGGCTTCCAGATTCTGTGCGAGGTCGGTCTGCTCCCCGGCGCGATGATGCGCAATAGGGGCCTGCGCTTCATCTGCCGACACGTGCACATCCGCGTCGAGCAAACGGACACGCCGTTCACCAACGCCGCAACGAAAGGCCAGGTCCTCAAGATCCCCATCGCGCATTCGGATGGCAATTACAACTGTGATGAAGCCGCGCTCGCCGAGCTCGAGAAGAACCGCCAGGTGATTTTCCGCTACACAACGGCCGACGGTTCCGACGACAGCGCCGGCAATCCCAACGGCGCCGTTCACAATATCGCCGGCATCTGCAACCGCGAGCGCAACGTCGCCGGACTCATGCCCCACCCCGAGCGCGCCGTCGAATGGGCGCTGGGCTCCAACGACGGATTGGTCGTTTTCCGCTCCATGGTCGAAGCGCTCGTCGGCGCAGCCAAGGCGACCGCTTGAGAGCAGCACAAACTTGCGAATTCACCGCAGGGGCACGATATATTGCGCCCCTGCGGTTTCTAATTCTCTTCACAGAAATGAATTATGGCCACCGCTAGCACCGAAATTCGAGTCACTCCAGAGATTGCCGCGGAACACGGCCTCACCGCCGAAGAATACGCGCGCGTGAAACAGATTCTCGGCCGCGAGCCGAATATCACCGAGCTGGGCATTTTCAGCGTGATGTGGAGTGAGCACTGCTCCTACAAATCCAGCAAAGTCCATCTGAAGCGCCTGCCCACGCGCGGCAAACTCGTCGTGCAGGGCCCTGGCGAAAACGCGGGCGTCGTCGACATCGGCGACGGCTTGGTCGCTGCTTTCAAAATTGAATCGCACAATCATCCCAGCTACGTCGAGCCCTTCCAGGGTGCCACCACCGGCGTCGGCGGCATACTGCGCGACATTTTCACCATGGGCGCGCGCCCCATCGCTGTCTTGGATTCCTTGCGATTCGGCGAGATCACTGCAAGCAAGTACACCAGTAAAGAAGAAGCCGCGAAAAACCGTCGCATCCTCGACGGCGTAATTCGCGGAATCGGAAGCTACGGAAACTGTTTTGGTGTCCCGACGATTGGCGGCGAAGTCGGCTTTGAGCCTTGCTATTCGCAGAACCCCCTCGTCAACGCTCTTGCCCTCGGCATTGCCAAAAAGGAAGAAATGTTTCTCGCCAAAGCCAAAGGCATCGGCAATCCCGTGATCTATGTCGGCGCAAAAACAGGCCGCGACGGAATTCATGGCGCATCCTTGCTGGCGTCAGCCGAGTTCACCGAAGAGTCGAAACAGAAGCGCCCGAACGTGCAAGTCGGCGACCCCTTCATGGAGAAGCTGCTGCTCGAAGCCTGCCTCGAAGCCATGCAGACCGGCGCGGTCGTGGCGATTCAGGACATGGGCGCCGCCGGCCTCACTTGTTCCACCATGGAAATGGCTTCCCGCGGCGGCACCGGCATCGAAATCGACCTCGCCAAAGTTCCCCAGCGCGAAACCGGCATGACCCCGTACGAAATCATGCTCAGCGAATCCCAGGAGCGCATGCTGCTGGTGGGGGAGAAGGGCCGCGAGCACGAAGTCCTGGCGGTCTTCAAGAAGTGGGGCCTCGATGCCGTCGTCGTCGGCCAGGTTACAGAAGGCGGTATTGCCCGCATAAACAACAACGGCAGAATCGCCGCGGAAATTCCCGCGCATCCTTTGGCGGAAGAAGGTCCGGTGTACCAGCGGCCCATCGCTGCGCCCGCGCTGAGGAATGAGACTGCAGCAGATTGGTTTGCTTTTGCCGCCGAAGGCACGAATCTCACCCAGAACTTTTTGAAATTGCTGGCGTCGCCCGCGATTGCCTCTAAGCGCTGGATCACCGAGCAGTACGACACGAGCGTGCGCACGAACACTCTAGCCGGGCCCGGAGCGAGCGATGCCGCAGTGGTGCGCATCAAGGATCCGAAGACAGCAGTCGCAAAACGCGCGCTGGCGCTCTCCACCGACGGCAACGGTCGCTGGTGCCAGTTGAATCCGCGCGTTGGCGCCATGCACGCGGTCGCCGAAGCCGCGCGCAACGTGGCCTGCAGCGGCGCGCGGCCGATCGCCGCCACGAATTGCCTCAATTTCGGCAGCCCAGAAAAGCCCGAAGTGATGTGGCAATTCAGCGAAGCTATCGACGGCCTCGCCGAAGCCTGCACCGCCCTCGGCACGCCCATCACCGGCGGCAACGTCAGCTTCTACAACGAAACTCTCGGCAAATCCATCTACCCCACGCCCGTCATCGGGGTCCTCGGCATTCTCGATGACGCCTCGCAAGTTCTGAAAATCGCCTTCCGCGACGAGGGCGACGTAATCCTTCTGCTCGACGGATCAAGCTCGGCGCAGCATGCTGCGCCCCATCTCGGCACCCAACGCGAATTCTCCTCCTCCGAATACTCGAAAACGATCGCCGGCATCACCGCGGGCGAACCACCCGCCATTGACCTCGTCGCCGAAAAACGCCTGATCGACTGTCTCCTCGCACTCGCCGCCGAAGGCGCTCTGCAATCCGCGCACGACATCTCCGACGGCGGTCTCGCCGTCACCCTCGCCGAATCCTGGTTCGCCTCCTCCTCCGTTGTAGGGGCGCAACATGTTGCGCCCCATCTTGGCGCGCACGTGAAATTGGAAGCAGAAAGCCCCGCCGAGGCCGCCGCATTCAACGAACGCGGCGCCCGCGCCGTCGTATCCGTCACTCCCTCAAAACTTGCCGCCGTTCTCGATACTGCGAGACAATACAAGGTGGCGGCGCGCGAGATCGGCCAGGTCACCCGCGGCGATGCTTTCCGCATCCAACACAAGGAGCGCGAGGTGATCCATAGTTCCGTTGAAACACTCCGCGGCGCCTGGGCCCATTCGCTCGAACGCACGCTAACCGCAAAATGAGTCAAAAACCTGCCTTCGCCCACGATCATTTTCACGACGAGTGTGGTGTATTCGGCGTCTTCGGCCACCCCGAAGCCGCAAACCTCGTCTATCTCGGTCTTTACGCGCTTCAGCATCGCGGCCAGGAATCCGCGGGCATCGTCTCCAGCGACGGCACGGACTTGCATCTGCACCGCGCGATGGGCGAAGTCGAAGAAATTTTCCAGCCGAGCGTGCTCGCACAGCTTCCGGGCAGCCTCGCCATCGGCCACACGCGTTACTCCACCGCCGGCGACAAGGCCTTGCTCAACGCGCAGCCCATCATGATCGACTGCAACAAGGGCAAAGTCGCCCTCGGCCACAACGGCAACCTCACCAACGCCGCCGAGTGGCGCCGCAAGCTCGAGCATCGCGGCTCGATTTTCCAGACCAACAGCGACACCGAAGTCATCGTGCACCTGATCGCGCGCTCGCAAGCGCGCAATCTTTCCGGCGCGCTGGGCGATGCCCTCAATCAAGTCGAAGGCGCGTATTCCTTGCTCGTGCTGACGCAAGATGAATTGTATGCGGTGCGCGACCCGCGCGGTTTTCGCCCCCTGGTGCTGGGAAAAATAACCACGCCCGGCGGCTTCGTTTCCTGGCTGGTGGCATCAGAAACCTGCGCGTTCGACTTGCTCAATGCGCAGTACGTCCGCGAGATCGAGCCCGGCGAGATGGTGCGTATTTCGAAATCGGGCATCGAGTCCATCCACTTCGCTCCAGAAAAGCCGCTCCAACAATGCATCTTCGAGCACGTCTATTTCTCCCGCCCGGACAGCATCATTTTCGGACGCTCCGTAAATGAAAGCCGCGAGATGCTCGGCCGCCTCCTTGCGCGCGAGCATCCTGTGGATGCGGACATCGTCGTACCCGTGCCAGATTCCGGCGTACCGGCCGCGGTAGGCTACGCGCTCGAATCAAAAATCCCTTTCCGCATGGGCCTGATCCGCAACCACTACATCGGGCGCACCTTCATCGAGCCGTCGCAAGCCATCCGCAATTTTGGTGTCAAGCTCAAGCTCAATCCCATCCGCGGCTTGATCGAAGGTCAGCGCGTGATACTCGTCGATGATTCCATCGTCCGCGGCACCACCAGCCGCAAGATCGTCCGCATGGTCCGCGAAGTCGGCGCAAAAGAAGTTCACGTGCGCATCAGTTGCCCGCCGACGATTTCTCCGTGCTACTACGGCGTGGACACGCCCACGCGTGAAGAATTGATCGCCTCCTCAAACTCCCCAGAAGAAATCTGCAAATTCCTCGGTGCCGATTCGCTCGGCTACGTTTCCCTCCCGGCGCTGCGCCGGGCGGTCAGTGATACCGAAGGCAAGTTCTGTACGTCTTGTTATACAGGTGTCTATCCGACGGATCTGGTGCAGCTCGAGGTACGCGAAAATGCTCTCAACGGCAAACCCGGCGAAGCTACTTCTGGCAACGGCAGTGAACCCGCGCCCGCAGAGCGGTCGGTGGTGGTGGAACGTGAAAGCTGACAAAAAGAAGCAGCAGGAAGAAACAAACCTGCCCGTGCAAACAAAAATTCAGCGCGAGATCATCGCGTGGTTCTGGGTCGGCCTCGCCTTTCTGCTCATCAATGGCACGATCGGCCAAGCGCGCGTCATTCCCTCGGGCTCGATGGAGAACACGCTGCTCATCGGCGATCACCTCATCATGAGCCGGATCGGCTACGACGCGGGCGTGCCCTTCACCAACTGGCACGTGCCCCTCTGGCGCAATCCCAAGCGCCAGCAAGTGATCATCTTCAAGCCGCCGTTTGCACCGGACACGCCGGACTACGTGAAGCGTGTCATCGGCCTGCCGGGTGACGCCATCGACATTCACGATGGCGCCGTGTGGGTCAACGGCCAAAAACTCGTTGAAAAATACACCAGTGGCGCCAGCGAGCCTTACGAGCTGCGCACACCGTATAAGGTTCCCGCGGATTGCTATTTCGTCATGGGAGACAATCGCGGAAATTCCTACGACAGCCGCTTCTGGGGCTGCGTCCCCAGAAAGGACATCATCGGAACGCCCGTCATGATTTACATGTCGCTGAATGTTTCGCCGGAAGCTTGGGAGCCGGGACAGATTCGCGAGCGTTTTTTCGCTTACGCAAACGCCCTGCTGCATCCTGGCATCGTTCGCTGGAAGCGAATCTTCCGGACCTTTTAGTTGTCGCGCGGCATCGTCGGGCTTTGCAGTGAGCGCCGCGACCCACCAGGCGCTTCAGTGATTCCCCAATCTCTTACGATGCGTGCGAATGCGCGCCCGCAGCAAAAGCGGAAGCGGAAACGGAAGCGGACAGCTCTCTCATGAAATACGCCGATGCCGGAGTCAACATCGCCGTCGCCGAGGACGCCAAACAGCGAATCCGCCACCATGCCAGCCGCACGTTCACTCCCGGTGTGCTCGGCGGCATCGGCAGCTTCGGCGCGCTCTTCGCGCTCGACCGGAAAAAGTGGAAAGAGCCCGTGCTAGTCTCCAGCGCGGACGGCGTTGGCACCAAGCTCAAAGTCGCCATGGCTATGGGCGTACACTCCACCGTCGGCGGCGACCTCGTGAGTCACTGCATCAACGACATTCTCGTGCAGGGCGCGGAGCCGCTCTTTTTCCTCGACTACCTTGCGATGGGCAAGCTCGACCCGCAGGTCGTCGAGCAACTCGTCGAAGGCATGAGCCGCTCCTGCCGCAAAGCCGGATGCGCCCTCATCGGCGGCGAAACCGCGGAGATGCCCGGCTTCTATCCTCCCGGCGAATACGATCTCGCGGGCTTCATCGTCGGTGCCGTCGAACGCAAAAACCTGCTGACGGGCAAGAGTGTCCAGCCCGGAGACACTTTGATCGCGCTGCCGTCAGCCGGCCTGCACACCAACGGCTATTCGCTCGCGCGCAAACTTGTCTTTGAAATTGCTAAGCTGAAGCCGGATACCTACGTCGCAGAAGTCGGAAATAAAATCGGCGCGGAGTTGCTGAAGCCTCATCTGTGCTACGCGCCCGCGCTGAAAAACATTGTTGCGCGCGGCTGGGTTTCCGCCCTCGCGCACATCACTGGGGGCGGCATCCCGGGAAATCTGCCGCGCGTGCTGCCTAGCGGCCTGAAAGCGGAAATTGACCTGGCATCCTGGCCCGTGCCGGCGATCTTCAAATATCTCGCCAAACTCGGAAAGATCGACAGCGGCGAGTTGCTGCAATCCTTCAATATGGGTGTCGGCATGATTCTCGTCGTGCCCCCGAAAAACGTTCGCTCCGTCGAAGCCGACCTGAAGAAACGTCGCGAGAAATTCTTCCTCATCGGCCGTATCGAACGCGGCGAATCCGGCAAGGCCCGCGTTTCTTATTCCGGTTCGCTCAATCTCGCCTGATCCGCCGTTCGATTCCACCTTCCTTCAGCGCCGCCCGCTTCTTTCCGTCGGCGTCCAGAAGGGCTGCTTCGTCGCTAGGAACTCGATCGGGACGTCTTTCACAAACGTCTTCAGCCATCGCGTGCACTCTTCCATTTCCGCCTGCTCGGACGGCACGTGCCCGATGACGATCAATCCCTTCCTTTTTCCCTCTGTGGCCGCATCCGCCGCGTACTCCACCGTTTCCCATTCGCGCGTTTTGCCCACCAGCAGTACCTCAACGTTCTCCATTTCCAGCGCGTGCGTCTCCCGTTCGAATCCCGCCGCTCCCGGGCTCAACGCCAGCCTCGTCACTTTCATCTCCGGATTTCCCACCGCTCGCAACACCGGCGTATTCAGCCGCTTGGCCACATCCGCTGCCAGCTTCTCCAGCATGATTTCCGGGACGGTGAACAGGTGCGGATTTTCCGCGCTTTGATATTTCTCCCAGCCTAGCGCCTGCACCATGCCTGCCAAAATCCCGTCCGGTTTTCGCAGGTGCCAGTGGTCGTGAAATCTCCAAACCAGCATCCCGTTTTTCACGATAAATTCCCGCTTTTCCTTCCAAACCGCGTCGCTCTCCTCCATTCCTTCCGGCCGGTCCAAGTGATTGTAAAACGTCGGCTCGTGCGTGATGACCAAATTGTCGCCTTTCGCCGCCGCTCGCTGCAGCACGTCCAGCGTCGCCATCATCGTCACCGCGATCCCCGTCACGCGCGTCTCTGGATTTCCCGCCTTGAACGTGTCTACTGTCTCCGTCTTCCATGGCACGCCAACGTGTTCTTGAATCGCCGCTATCACTTCTTGAGCCGTCGGCCTCTTTTCCTGGGAATTCAGGCTTCATAGTGGGCGAAAAGGCGCGGAACGAATCCCCCTTTCCTTCCTGTCGTGATGCTTTCAGAGCGGTCCTCGCCGTCAAGGGTTCGCTACGCCGCGCCTACCACCGGCGCGCCCTTGACTGCTCCGGGCCGCTCTGAACCCGCTCCGCCAGGAAGGCAAAGAGGAGAAACCGGGAAGGCACCACACGGCGCACTTGGGCCGTCCCTTTAGAGAGGGGCCGCCGTTCATGAGAAAATTCCAGGATGCAAGATCACGAACTCTATCGACGCATCCTAGGTATTGAAGCTCCTTGGCAAGTGGCGCGAGTAGAACTGCAACTCCAACAGGGGGAGGTGCACGTCTACCTCGCCCATCAAAACAACCCGGAGTGGGCTTGTGCCGAATGCGGTGCCCTCGGCCCGCTCTATGATCATCAGCCCGAGCGGGCATGGCGCCATCTGGACACCTGTCAGTATCGAACCATTCTGCATGCCGCGCCGCCTCGCAGTCAGTGCCCGGAGCACGGGGTGCGGGTGGTGAAGCTGCCCTGGGCCGAGCCCGGCAGCCGCTTTACCGAGCTCTTTGAAGCTCTGGCGATTGAGTGGCTGAAACATGCCAGCCAGAAGGCGGTGGCCGAACAGTTGCAGCTCAGCTGGGACGAGATCCACGGGATCATGGAGCGGGCGGTGAAGCGCGGCTTAGCGCGGCGCCAGGCCGAGGAGATCCCCCAGCTGGGAGTAGATGAAAAGGCCTTCCGCAAAGGGCACAAATACCTGACGCTGGTGAACGATTTGAAAAGGAATCGCGTGCTGTATGTGGCCGAAGATCGCGAGCAGAGCAGTCTGGATGGATTCTGGTCGACGATCACCGCCGAACAGCGAGCGAGCATTGAGGCGGTGGCCCTGGACATGTGGGATCCCTATCTCGCCTCGCTGCGAGACCATCTGCCGGAAGCAGAGAAGAAGATCGTGTTCGATAAATTTCATATTGCCAAGCATCTGGGAGAGGCCGTCGATCGCGTCCGTCGCCGAGAACACAAAGCCCTCAAGGCCGAAGGAGATGAGCGTCTGACGGGAACGAAATACGACTGGCTACGAAACCCCGCATCGATGGATCAGAAACAACGGCGGGAATTTGCTGAGCTGCGGCGCGGCGAGTTGAAAACGGCGCGCGCCTGGGCACTGCGGGAGACCGCGATGAGCCTCTACGACTATGTGTATGAGAAACCAGCCCGCAAACATTTTCAGTGGTGGTACAGCTGGGCAGTACGGAGTCGGTTGCAGCCGATCAAAGAGGTGGCCAGGATGCTGAAGCGTCGATTCGAAAACATCATCACCTACTTACGGCATCGGATCACCAATGCGGCCAGCGAATCGCTCAATGCCAAGATCCAGTGGGTGAAATACACAGCTCGAGGATTCCGGAACAAGCAGAATTTCATTCACGCGATCTACTTTCACTGCGGTGGCCTGGACCTAGCGCCGTCATCCACTAAATAGCCGGAAGGCCC